>Ga0247841_10001306_pt1 | contig 57413 bp, 41 predicted proteins | sample LaCruzMarch2015__2_FD_192410 | JGI IMG/M metagenome (GOLD analysis project Ga0247841, IMG submission 192410) | Freshwater microbial communities from meromictic Lake La Cruz, Castile-La Mancha, Spain - LaCruzMarch2015_18m | ecosystem: Environmental > Aquatic > Freshwater > Lake | place: Spain... | reverse complement strand
GATCAGCCCAATTGAAACAACCAGGTTATTATTCTTCAACACCACTTTCTTCATTGATAAACTCATTTTAATTGGTCATTGGTCATTGGTCATTGGTCATTGGTCATTGGTCATTGGTCATTGGTCATTGGTCATTGGTCATTGGTCAAGGTACTTCATCAATCCCGCTTCCTCCCCACGGATGGCATCTCCCGATGCGTTTGATCGCCAGCCAACTGCCGCGGAACGGTCCGTGTTTGCGGATGGCTTCAATGCCATAAACCGAACAACTTGGTGTGAACCGGCACGACGGCATGAGATAGGGTGAAATGGCTCCCTGGTAAAATCGGATCACCAAGATGAAAAAACTACCCAGTAACTTTTTCATTCACCTCATTTAAACGTTGTAAAAGTAAGATTATTTTTTCTTGGATCAGGTCGTAGGGTACTATTTCTTTGGCGGTGTAGGTTACGCAGAGAACCATCTGCTGTCCGTTTGCTTTCAGTTGATCATAGATGACCTGTTTGTTTAAACGGTAAGCCTCTTTTATGCGCCGGCGGATCAGGTTGCGGTCAACAGCCTTCCGGAAATTGTATTTTGGCACGCTGATCAGCACCTGGACGGGGGAGGGTTCACTCAACTGTGCGATCATCCACGTAATTCGGAAAGGTTTGAGGTGAAAGGTTGAACCATCAGCAAATAACCTGCTGATCATCCGGCGGCTGCTGAGTCGCTCATCCTTGGAAAAAGTGTGCCTCATGGTTTGCCCTGATCATCCTGAAAATACCGAGGGTACGAAGATACCTGATTGTAAAGATTATTTCTTTTTTGACTCACTTTGCAGGAAGAGGTCGATGGCCATGGTCATAGAGGGAGCTACCTGGGTTGGGGCCTCTACGTTCAGGGTCAATCCTGCATCTTTCAACGCTTTATGTGTCGTATTGCCAAATGCTCCGATGGCCGTTTCGCCCTGTACAAAATCGGGGTAGTTTTTAAACAGCGATTTGATTCCTGAAGGACTGAAAAACACGAGCAGATCATAATTCCGGATATCCATATCAGAAAGATCACTGGCCAGTGTTCGGTAGATGATCGCCGTTTTGTAGAGGATCTTATTATCTTCAAGCATCTTTGGGATTTCCTGTTTGTGAATATCCGAACAGGGAAGCAGAAATTTTTCAGTTTTATGCTTTTTGATCAGCTCGATCAGGTTCGCAGAGCTTTCCTTGCTGTGAAAGATCTTACGTTTCCTGAATTGAACATATTTTTGAAGATAATAGGCGGTGGATTCGGAAATAGAGAAATATTTCATGGTCTCAGGCACCTCTACCCGCATCTCCTTGCAAATCCTGAAGTAGTGATCTACCGCATTGCGTGAGGTGAATATGACGGCTGAATAATCCAGGATGTTTACCCGGTCCTTTCGAAAGTCCTTTGCCGGGATTCCTTCAATTTTAAAAAACTTACGAAATGTGATATTGACATTGTATTTCCGTGCAATTTCGCCATAAGGAGATTTCTCAAAATCAATGGGCTGGGGCTGGGAAACGAGAATATTCTTTATTTTCAAGATCGCAAGGTATTTAAGGTCTATGATCCGAAACAATTATCCCCCTAAGGACTTCATGTGAATTAGCAACAGTTTTATGATGATCAGCAGGGGTAAAATTTCGAGGCTGCAAAGATAAACAAATAAAAATAAATATGAAAACTTAGTCAGGGCCGTTCCGATAAAAAAACCTTTTACGAACCGAAAAGTAAAAAAAACCATGAAAATGATCAGGCTAAAATATAACAGGAAAACAGAATTAAGGTAAAGGAACAGGATGTTGGCAACCAGGAGTACCGGGCCTGAAAACAATGTGAATATCAGTATGTTTAACAGGTAACCATAGGTGGTTTCCTTTGTTTTAAAAATAATTCCAAGCATCTGGATCAATGCCACTTTGACAGTTTGGTAAAGGAGAACAGCGGCCATGATTAGCACAAAAAGTCCCACTCCCGTGATGTGTGGAAATGTCAGTCCCAGAATTTGCCGGTTAAATTCATAGATCAACAATGAAAACGTTACAACAAATACCATCCCCAGCGCCAGCGAAATCCGCTCCTTGAAAAGGTCTCCATCCCGCACCAATTGTTTGATAAAACGATTCGAAAATGGAGCCTTGTAAATCTGTTGCATACGTTTTGGGTAGAAAACACGGGTCCACGTAATCAGAAGGATGCAAAATAACAGGAGGAGTGGAATCCATTCGGGTTGATTTTGCCGGATGTTTTTGGTCTGGAAATTTCCAGGGTGCAGGTGGCTGGCAGAAAAAATTGACTTGCTGAACTCCTGCTGGGGCACAGCCATGCTTTGGATGGTGAGGGTTGTATCGGTGGAAATTTGGATTCTGCTCATGTCGAATGCATTACCGCTGAATCTGTTTCAGGAAAAAATCCCAGAGCTTATCGGCCGGCGGGGGGGCCGTGATATCGAGTAATTCCTTTTTTACAGGATGGATAAAGGAGATGGAACGGGCATGAAGGTGTATGAATCCTCCGGGATTGGACCTTGGGTATCCGTATTTCAAGTCCCCTTTTACGGGGCATCCCATTGCTGCAAGTTGTGCCCTGATCTGGTGGTGACGGCCGGTAAGAAGTTGAATGGACAGAAGGTAATATTGATCACTTTGCCCGATCACCTTGTAGATCAATTCTGCTTTTTGTGAAGTTGCCACAGGCCTCTCGTAAACGGAAGATTTGTTTTTTTCCTCATTTCTTGTGAGGTATTGTATAAGGTGATCTTCCGGTTTGGGTGGTTTATTTTTTACAACAGCCCAGTATGTTTTATGCATTTCTCCATCCCGCAGCATGATGTTCAGCCGGGAGAGCGCTTTGGATGTGCGCGCAAAAACGATCGCACCGCTTACCGGCCGGTCAAGACGGTGGACTACTCCAAGGAATACATCACCCGGCTTGTCGAATTTTTTTTTGAGATAGGTTTTGAGGATATCGCTGAGTGGTTCATCCCCCGTTTTATCTCCCTGAACAATATCGGAAGCTCTTTTATTCAGGATAATCAGGTGGTTGTCTTCGTATAGGATGTCCTGATCAATACTGTTCTTTCTCATTGGGAAAATCGAGGGTTTTCACGTCATGGATATAGGTGTTTACCGCACCCCGGATCTCTTCGGAAAGATTATGGTACCGGCGTAGAAATCGGGGAGAAAAATCCATGGTGATACCCAGCATATCATGCAGGACAAGCACCTGTCCGTCAACATTTTTTCCTGCACCAATTCCAATGATAGGAATTCTCAGCGCGTTGGTCACCGTACCTCCCAGCTTGGCAGGGATTTTCTCAAGCACAATGGCAAAACAACCCGCCTTTTCGAGCAAGTGGGCATCCTCCACAAGCTTTGTCGCCTCCTCCTCGCTGGTCGCCCGAACAACATAGGTCCCAAATTTATGAATCGATTGGGGCGTCAGTCCCAGATGGCCCATAACCGGGATTCCGGCAGAGAGTATCCGGTCGACAGATTCAATGATCTCCTTTCCACCCTCCAGTTTTACTGCATCGGCTCCCGCCTCCTTCATGATGCGGATTGCTGAATTCAGCGCCTCCTTCGAATTCCCCTGGTATGTGCCAAAAGGAAGATCAACTACAACAAGCGCGCGCTTAACCGCCCGAACCACCGATGATCCGTGGTAAATCATCTCGTTGAGTGTAATGGGCAGGGTGGAGGCATGACCGGCCATGACGTTTGAGGCTGAATCCCCAACCAGGATCACATCAATGCCCGTCAAATCTAGGATTCGTGCAAACGAATAATCGTACGCAGTAAGCATGGCTATTTTTTCACCCTTGTTCTTCATTTCCTGGATCACATGGGTGGTGACCTTGGTCACATTCCTGAATGAAATGGCTGTCGACATAATTCTAGTTTGATTAGCAAAACTACAATATTTTTATGTATTTTTGCCAACAATCAACAATCACCCTGCATGCATTCTTTCCGGAATTTACTCTTGCTGCTGCTCTTCATCCCTGCCCTGTATTCCTGCAACAAGGAATTGAAAGTCAATGCCGATTGGAAGGATGTAACCGTGGTTTATGGGCTCCTTGATCAAACTGACGACACCACCTTCATTAAGATCACGAAGGCATTTTTAGGAGAAGGTGATGCCCTGATGTTTTCCAGGATCCCCGATTCCAGCAACTATCCTGACAAACTCGAGGTTCGCATGGATGAATATGCGGATGCCACCCTTAAAAATTCTTATCCGTGTGATACCATAACCATTCATAATAAGCAGGCAGGCGATTCGATTTTTTATTATCCCGACCAGCTGATGTATTATACCACCGCAAAGCTGAATCAGAATTATACCTACAAGTTATATATCAGAGAAAAGAAATCCGGGAAGGAGATCACGGCCCAAACAAGTCTCGTTCATGATTTTACGATCACCCGGCCGCAATCAATTGCCAGTTTCCCCCCGGGGCAGGATCAGATGTTTCAGGTTACCTGGACCCCTGCTCAAAAGGGTAAACGGTACCAGCTGGTGATTCGTTTTTTTTATTTTGAATCCCTGAAAACAAATCCCGACAGCCTCTACATGAGGTCAATGGATTGGCTTGTTTTTAATAATATAAAATCAATTGACGAGCAAAGCACCCTCCCGTTTGATCTCTACTATCCCGGCGAAACTTTTTATGCAATGGTTGGAGCAAACATTCCGACGGATCCCCTTGTTGATCACCGCATTGCACATCATTGTTACTTCATCTTTACCGTGGCCGCCAGCGACCTCAACACCTACATGGAGGTGACCGAACCTTCACAATCGATCGTGCAGGAAAAACCAGCCTATACCAACATCATAAACGGAATCGGACTCTTTTCATCCCGTTTCATCAAATTTTCGGATTCCCTCGACATCAGCCAGCTTACAAAAGATGCACTGAAGGTGAACGAACATACCAAAGACCTGGGCTTCTGACAATTTTCATTACCTCCCTGTTTCCCATTCCTGTCGTTTTGTCACCCTGCTGACACAAATTTGTTTTGGCACAATGATTGACTTATTCCGGTCAAATTCTGATGAAATCATTGTTTATTTGAAAGGAGATTATTTATATGGCAAAAATTATTGGTATTGATCTTGGAACCACCAACTCCTGTGTGGCTGTGATGGAAGGCAACGAACCTGTTGTAATTCCAAACAGCGAAGGGAGACGCACCACGCCATCGGTTGTCGGATTTACTGACAACGGAGAACGGAAAGTCGGTGATCCGGCTAAGAGGCAGGCAATCACTAATCCAAAAAACACGGTGTATTCCATTAAACGGTTCATGGGCGAAGGCTGGGACCAGGTTCAAACGGAAATCAAACGTGTACCTTACAAGGTGACCAAAGGGGAAAATAATACACCCCGGGTCGACATATCAGGAAAATTATATACCCCGCAGGAAATTTCAGCGATGGTTCTTCAAAAAATGAAGAAAACAGCGGAAGATTATCTTGGTCATGAAGTGAAAGAGGCCGTGATAACGGTTCCTGCTTATTTCAGCGATTCACAGCGCCAGGCTACCAAGGAAGCCGGAGAAATTGCCGGGCTGACCGTGAAGCGGATCATCAATGAGCCTACAGCCGCTGCGCTTGCTTATGGCCTTGATAAAAAGCACAAAGACATTAAGGTGGCTGTTTTTGACCTTGGTGGCGGAACATTCGACATCTCCATCCTGGAATTGGGTGAAGGGGTGTTTGAAGTCAAATCAACCAATGGCAATACCCACCTCGGTGGCGATGATTTCGACCATGTGATCATCGACTGGCTGGCGGATGAATTCAAAAAGGAAGAGGGCCTTGACTTAAGAAAAGACCCGATGGCCCAGCAGCGTTTGAAAGAGGCTGCTGAGAAAGCCAAGATTGAACTTTCCAGTTCCATGGAGACAGAAATCAACCTGCCTTACATCATGCCGGTTGACGGAGTTCCCAAGCATCTGGTGAAAAAACTGACCCGTGCCAAATTTGAGCAACTCGTTGACAGCCTGATGCAATCGACCATTCCTCCCTGCCAAAAAGCGTTGCAGGATGCAGGGTTAAAAGCGTCGGAGGTGGATGAGGTGATCCTGGTCGGTGGCTCTACAAGAATTCCAGCCGTACAGAAACTGGTTCGTGATCTTTTTGGCAAAGAACCTTCCAAAGGGGTGAACCCGGATGAAGTGGTAGCCATTGGGGCAGCCATCCAGGGAGGAGTCCTTACCGGTGAAGTGAAAGATGTATTGCTGCTCGACGTTACCCCGTTGTCACTGGGAATTGAAACACTCGGCAGTGTGATGACCCGTCTGATTGAATCGAACACCACGATTCCTACGAAAAAATCTGAAGTGTTTTCGACTGCTGCCGACGGACAGACCTCTGTGGAGATCCACATTTTGCAGGGCGAACGTCCGATGGCCAATCAGAATAAAAGCATCGGCCGGTTCCATCTCGATGGCATACCTCCTTCACAGCGCGGAATTCCTCAGATCGAAGTGATCTTTGATATCGACGCCAACGGGATTCTTCATGTCACAGCGAAGGATAAGGCTACCGGAAAATCACAACAAATCAGGATTGAGGCATCTTCGGGCCTTTCAGACGAGGATATCCGCCGTATGCGCGAAGAGGCACAGGTAAATGCCGAAACTGATAAACGGGTGAAAGAAGAGGTTGACAAACTGAATCAGGCCGACACGTTGGTATTTCAAACTGAAAAGCAGCTAAAGGAGTTTGGAGAGAAAATCCCTGCTGATAAAAAAGCAGCCATCGAGAAAGCTGTTGAAGATTTGAAAAACGCACATAAAAACCGTGATTTTGCGGCCCTCGATGCCTCTATAGCCAATCTGAATGCCATGTGGCAGACGGCCAGCGAAGAGATGTACAAAAATGCTTCGCAAAGTGGTCCACAGGGTGGCCCGCAAGGTGGTCCCCAGCAGGAACCGGGTCAAAATCAACAAGGTCCGAAAGGTTCCGGCAACGATGAAGTAACAGATGTTGACTTTGAAGAGGTGAAGGATAAATAAATCACCATAGTTTTTCATGAAAACGGGGTTGGTCATTCTCAGATCAGTCCCGTTTTTTATTTAACAATTTGTTTATAAGTAGATGATAAATATTCCGAAAATAATTATCACATTTGTGCATAATATGTTCCGAATTGAATTTTCCGGAAATTATAAAACCAACAATATGTTCCATCAAAAAACAAGCGTATGAAAAAATTTACCTTTTTTACTATGTTCTTTACTGCTTTTTTATTCTTCGGAATACAAAATGTCAGTTTTGGACAATTACTTCTGGATGAAAACTTTTCCTATCCGGCCGGATCCCTGATCACAGCCAATGGCTGGACAGCCCACTCTGGCGGAGGAACCCAACCTATCACCGTGAGCAGCGGTGGCCTTACCTACACCGGCTATGTTGATTCCGGTATCGGCAATGCAGCCCTGGCTGATAATACCGGCGAAGATGACAATAAAACCTTTGCGCCACAAGCCTCGGGCTCTGTGTATGTTTCATTCATGGTCAATGTTACTACGGTATCAGCAGGCTATTTCTTTCACATCGGCCCCAGTCCGATCGGAAGCACCTTCAGAGGCAGGGTATACATGGATGCTACAAGCCATTTTGGCGTAGGGGTGGGCAGCGCTGCCGGAACCTATGCTTCCTCCACCTTCACAGTGGGTACGACCTATCTTCTTGTTTTAAAATATGAGAATGTTACCGGCGCTACCAACGATAAAGTAAGCCTGTTCATTTTCAACAGCGGGATGCCGGCTACCGAGCCAGGCGCACCGACCATCGGCCCATTGGTTGATGCCACACAGGCAGATATCATCCCTGGTGCAGTTGCATTGCGTCAATATTCTGCCACACAAAATATTACCGTTGACGGCATCCGTGTCGGCACCTCCTGGTCTGATATCTATGCCAATGTGGTGCTTCCGGTCCCCACCAATTACCCCACCAATTTTGCCGCAACCACCGCTCCTTTTACCATCAACCTGAACTGGACTGATGCAGTTGGGGGACAGTTACCGGGCTCTTATCTTATTCTTGCCAGTGCGACCAATGATATTGTTGCTCCTGTGGATGGTGTCCCTGTAGTAAATAACACCAACCTTGCATCCGGAACCGGTGCCTTGAATGTATCACAAGGAGTTCAGGCAGCCACCTTTACCAATCTCCCTTCCAATACCCCCTATTATTTTAAAATTTTCCCATATACCAATAACGGGTCTGATATTAAATATAAAACAGATGGCACCCCGCCTTTCGTTACTGCTACAACCACTGATCATATTTTGGTTCTGGCCAAAAATTTTGATGATCAGCTTTTTGATCCATGGGATACCATCAGTGTACTCGGCGGTCCCCTTTCAAAGAATTGGCAGATTCAGGGATCGGGCGGCAGTTATTATGCCTATATCAATGGGTATCAAACGAACTGCGATGACTGGCTGATCTCACCCTCTATGAACTTTGATGCCACCCAGGAGGAGATCCTTACGTTTCTGACCGCCTCCAACTTTACGGGCCCTCTTTTGGAGGTGAAGATTTCTACAGATTATGTTACCGGTGCTGATCCCGCTACCGGAACATGGACTCCGCTTACTGCAACACTCTCTCCCGGCAGTTATGTATGGACAGCCTCAGGAAATGTTGATGTTTCAGGGTTTAACGGTGGAAATGTTCATGTCGCCTACCGATATACCGCCACTACCACCCTTGCCAGGGCCTGGGAGGTTGACAATATCATGATAACAGGCAGACCCAGCAATGTGGCAACGGTAACCACTGATCCCGCTGTGACAAATATCACGCATTTGGCTGCCACTGCAGGTGGAACAGTCGTCAATGCCGGTGGAGCGGCTATTTTGGCCAGGGGTATTTGTTATTCGACCAATCCCAATCCAACCATCACCGATCCGCATACCACGGTTACGGGCACACTCGGCCATTTTACCAGCAGCCTGACAGGATTGACCCCGAATACTGCTTATTATGTCAGGGCCTATGCAACTACTTCCAACGGCAATGGATATGGTGATGTAGTTCCCTTTACAACACTCTGCGATCCGTTACCTCCCGTTGTTAATTTTATTGGAGATACGCTGACCATTTTCATGGGAGAATCTGTTGACTTTTTCGATGCCTCTTTATACTGTCCTACCTATTGGAAATGGTCATTTGTAGGAGGATCACCCTATGAAAGCTACGATAAGAATCCGGCCGATATTGTCTACAATTTGCCGGGACTATTTACAGTTTGCCTGGATGCAAGCAATGCATTTGGTTTCGCATCAAGTTGCAAGGAGGCCTACATCAGGGTATTGGGACCCACCAATGCTAAAATCACCATGACCGAAATCATGTATAACCCACCCGAACTTGGTACAGATACGCTTGAGTTCATCGAGTTGTATAACAACGACGTCATCGCGTGGAACTTAAAGGACTTTTATTTCGAACAGGGCGTAACCTTTGTCTTTCCTGATATTTCCGTGAACCCCGGCGCCTACCTGCTGGTTGCTAAAAACGCAGCGGCCATGCAACATGCATTTGGCGTGACTGCCCTGCAATGGACAGATGGTTCGCTGAACAACACTGGAGAACCAATCGTGATCAATGATAATTATGGTTACCTGGTTGATTCAGTCTTTTATGGCGTTACTCCTCCATGGGATACCCTGGCCAACGGATTTGGCTCCTCCCTGGAATTATGTAACCCGAATTCAGATAATACAGACCCATTAAACTGGCGGCACGCCATTGAGTTCCAGACAGTAAATGCAAGTGGCGATACCATCTGGGCTTCACCTCTGGCTGGATGCTCCTATGCTCCGGTTGCCGTTTTTTCCGCCAATAAGACCATCATCGTGGAACATGAATTTGTAACCTTTACCGATGCATCTACCATCAATACGGCTGACTGGGAATGGACATTCGAAGGGGGAACCCCGGCCACCTATTCCGGAAAAACGCCACCTCCCATTCAGTACAATACGATGGGTTTATATGACGTCTCTCTCCGGGTTTCCAACAATGCCGGCCACAACACCATGGTCAAGTCCAACTACATCAATGTGGGCACCACCGGAATTTCAGGGATGGATGCAACTGGTTTCTCCGTTTATCCTAACCCGAACAGCGGAACATTCAAGGTGATTCTGAAAAACAGCAACCCGGTCCAATTCAGGATTTTTAACCAGCTTTCAAATCTTGTTCTTGAAAGGAAGAGTGAACTGCAGGTGAATTTGTTTGAAAAATCAGAGCTCGCACCCGGAATATACATGCTTCAGGTGACGGATTTGACTACCCAGCAATCACATACGCAGAAACTTGTCATTCAATAATAGTCAACCACTTTAATATCCATTTTAAATGAAAAATATTTTATTTATAACAGCCATATTTTGCTCTATCTTCTTCTTTACGCGGGAGATAAAGGCACAGGAGCTGGTGCTCAATGGCAACCTCGAAAGCTGGGTCGATCCGGCGACACCTACCAGCTGGGCAGTTTTTGAAAATATTACGCAGGAATCGGGCACCACCCATGGCGGAACCTATTCAGCAAAACACACCTCGGACCCTGCAACCAAGAAGTTCCAGCAAAACTTGTCGGGCGTCATACCCGGGAGCCTCTATACGCTCAGCTATTGGTTTCTTGACAACGATCCCATGGCCAGAACGCGTATTTGGTGCTATTGGTTGAGTGCAGGTAATACCCTGCCGGATAACCAGGTTGAATTGAGACCAGATATCTATTCTGAAGATAATCCAAGCTGGATCCAGGTAACCTATGCCTTAACAGCTCCGCCAACGGCCGATGGCTTCCGTTTTGAAGTCAGGGTTTACAAACAGGATAACGTGCCGGGCGGAAGTGTGTTCTATGATGATTTTTCATTCGCTACAGGAGGAACCCCATTACCCGAACCCACCAATTATCCTTCTGACTTTTTCGCATCAGCCAATAACCTTTCAATCGATTTGATCTGGACAGATGCAGAGGGTGGACAGCTTCCACAAGCATATCTGATCAAGGCAAGTGAGGCAAACGACATCGTTGCCCCTGTTGATGGAGTTGCGGAGGCTGACGACCTTGATTTTGCCGATGGAAAGGGTGTGAAAAACGTATTGCAGGGCGCACAGGCGTATAGCTTTATCAACCTGAAACCCGATAAACAATACTATTTCAAGATCTATCCCTATACCAATGGAGGCGCAAATATCAATTATAAAACCGATGGCACACCTCCATCTGCTACTGCAACCACAGCCAATATCACCATGATTTTATTTAAGGATTTCGCAAATCAACTGTTTGATCCGTGGGATACCATTAGTTTATCCAGTGATAAAGGATGGCTCATTTCAAGCTACGGAGGAAATTATTATGCCTATATCAATGGTTATCAGGCCTCTGCAGAATGCAACGAGTGGCTGATCTCTCCGTCCATGAATTTTGACACCTATAAAAATGAAACATTGTCCTTCAGGACGGCTTCAAATTATACGGGTCCGGTACTGGAGGTGAAAATGTCGACCAATTATGTAACCGGCGCAGATCCAACCACTGCAACCTGGACTCCGATAACGGCCACCCTCTCTTCAGGAGCCTGGACCTGGACCGCCTCCGGAAATATCGATGTATCATCCTTTTCAGGGGATAATGTTCACCTTGCATTCCGGTACATCACTGCGCTGCCTGATGCTTCGGCCTGGGAGGTAGATGATATTATTATAACGGGCGTTCTTGATGTGGGTGTCCCTGAAACAGAAGCTGTCCGCAGGAGCTATACCATTGTTCCGAACCCTTCAGATGGCCGTTTTAATCTGGTTTTCAACGAGAATTCGCAAAAAGAGGTGCGTATTTTATCTGTTGTAGGCCAGGAAGTTTACCGGTCAACCACAAATCAAACAACCCTTTCAGTGGATATTCCGAATCTTTCGGCTGGTATCTATTTCATCAGGGTTAATTCTTCAGATTCGGGGAAGACTGAGGTGAAAAAACTCATCGTACGTTGATCATTTCATGCATAGAGAAGTTGACAAGGTTGCCCTGTTTCCGGGCAACCTTGCTCTTTTTTTGTACGATCCTGATTGTTCCTGCTTTTGGTGCCGATAAACCCCTTCGCATAGAGATCCAGGCCCGTTCATCAAATGAAACCTATCGTATCATTCCCTGTGGGAGCTCCGGACTTCTCATCTTTTTCAGAAGTCTGGAGGTGGTGGATGAATTCCACGTAAGCTGGTATTTTTCTTTTTATGATACAAACATGCAGCAGGTTTGGGTAAAAAGTATTCCCTTGCTGAACAACCAGGATTTCCGGTTTCATCAGGAGGGGGTTGATACCCTGGCCATGCTTTTTGTCTCCTCAGGAAAATCAAAGGGTAAAGAAAATAATTTTGAGATCCTGAGAATCGTGCTCAGCAAAGGCACCTTTATATTAAACAAACATAAGCTTCAGGAAAATGCCGAGGTTGCGGCGTTTGGCATTGCCCGGGGGAGGGCCTGGCTTGGAATCAACATACCCGGACAGGCAGGAAAGATATTGAATATCCGCCTGACCCAGGGGACTGAACGGATGTTTCAGCTTGGGTTGGGGGCCTTGATTTCAGTCAAATGGATGAAACCCGATTCGGCCTCCAATGAAGTCACGGCCATTGTAAACAGGCAAATCTCTAAAAAGGGTTTTGAATATTACCTGGTGCGTTATGATACAGCAGGTTTGATAAAAAGTGAAATTTTAATCGGGGGTCCGGCCAGCGACCGGGAGTTAAACCATTTTCAATTGGTTTCACCCCAGCCGGGAAGCTATTTGTTGGTTGGCAGTTACGGGCAGTTAACCACCAGTTCATCGCGGAAAAATCGAATTCCGGATGAATCTACCGGATTCTTTGCCATTTCTATTCGGAATGGAGCGCAAAAATCGATCAACTTCTATAATTATCTTGAGTTGCAAAATGCCAGCGCCCTGCTTGAAGATCGCGACATCATGAACATAAAAAGGAAGGCATTGAAAAAGAACAAGAACCTTTCCGAATTTTCCCTCGATTTTCCTGTTTTATTGCATAATTTACAAAGGTATAAAGAGCAGTATGTTCTGACAGCGGAGTTGTATTCGCCCCAATACCGTACCGAAAATTTTACTGATTTCGATTACTATGGAAGGCCCTACACCAACTCCTACTCGGTTTTCGACGGATACCGGTTTGCCAACGCCATCGTCGCCGGTTTTAACCTGGATGCCAAATTGCTTTGGGATAATACCTTGGAAATCAGGAATCTTGTTTCAATGGAATTGTCTCCCAAGGTGGTGGTCTTTCCTTCCGGGAACGATCAGGTATTGTGTTATGTCAGCGATGGAAAGATCGGATCGAAGATCATCACAGAAAATAACCTGGTAGAGAAACTTGATTTTTCACCCATCGAACTGCTTTATCCCGAAGATAAGCTGCTTTCAGAGATGAAGGGCACCTTAAAACCATGGTATGCAAACTATTTTCTGAGTTATGGCTACCAGGAAATCAAAAACATTGCCCTCGAATCAAATAACAAGCGACTGGTTTTTTATTTCGCGAAACTCAGGTTTGAAAAATAGATTCGGGAAGGAACGGGCAACGGCCTATTTTTCTATCACTAAAAATTTATTATCACAGTTAAGGAGCATCATCGTGGTGTCGAGATGGTATCCAGAAATGGGGTCGTCGATAATGAGGGTGTAGGGCGCATTGCCGGTAAGTGAGAAAGAACGAAGATAATCTTTCTTCACCCAGATGGAATTGTGAATTTGAACGATATTTATGCTGATGGAGTCGAGGATTGATTCGGAAATTTTGTTTACAATCGACAGCGTCCCCTTGCCACCGCAAGGCAGCTCTTCCGTTTGCTTGCCGCAACCAATCAAAATAACTACAGTAATAAGGAAGAGCAAAAAGAGACCGGTAAGCTTTTTCATAGGGGAGGGATTAGCGCATGCAAAAATACAAGGATTCGTTCAATAACAAAATAATTTCATATGTTTTCTCCAAGGACAATATTTATATTGTTAGGGTTGCCTGAATATGCCAATTTTCATAAAATTTTGTTAATTTTGTTGATCCATAGATGGTGTGAATTTTTTATCAGTAAGATTTTCACCTTACAGGCAACCTTTGGAGTGAAACTTTTGTCGTACATTTAAGTAAAATATATCAGAGCTCACACCTTTATAAATTCCAACCCTATGTCCCATCGATTTATAGGATTTATTTTATTTTCAGCTTTTTTCCTTTCTGCCAGAATAGCTATGGCTCAATGTCCTGATACCCAGCCAAAAATAACGGGTCCGGACCAGGTGGGCAAAAGCGGCAACGCGGTGCAATACACAACTCCACAAGTTTCCGGTCATTCCTATTCCTGGATAGTCAGGCAATTACCCGGAATGACTGTGGTAAATACATCGTCGAGCAGTGTCCTTAACCAGATCTGGTCTGCCGAAGGTGATTATTTAATTGAATTAACTGAATGGATTACTGGAATCTCCTGCACACCTGTTGCTGCCACCCCATTGACAATTTCAGTAAAACCTATGCTTACCGCTTACTTTTATTATGTATTTGATGCGGATATGGGATGTTTTTTCAATATTGTAAACTTTACAGCCTCCGGCGATGGGAATTACCCTCCGCTTGATGCCTCTATCTCTTATATATGGAAATATCGTGTTTATAATCCGCAAGGTCCTTGGACTACCATAGACATAACCCCGACCGGGCCAAATACATGTCAAATCAAGTTTCCAACCACCCCGGGTATCACCTATGAAGTCAACCTGAATGTCACGAAAACGATATCGGGCCGGCTCTGGACCGATGAAATTACCGATTATGTTTACGTAGATCCCGATAAATACAAGCCCGTTCCGGTACTGGCCATGCCAGCCGATCCGCCCTGTCTTTACGATGATTATACATTTAGTGCAGTGGGAAGCAAGCCGACATTTTTTAACACCAGCGAGACCTTTCTTTATGTCGATTGGGATTTTGGTGACGGCACTACCCAGCATTATGAAAAAACGGGCAGCGTAGTTCCTCCGCTTACAACCACGCATACTTACACCTCCCCGGGAACAAAAATTGTGACCCTTACGCTGACCAACACAATTCACTGTGTCATCAGTAAGCAAATTACGATTGTTGTTCCGAGTACAATACCGCTGGCCGAATTCATGGCAGATCCTGCCTGTGTTTCGTTTCCAACCTATATATATGATTTATCTTCCGCTGCCGTTACCGGGGGCGCGATTACCAAGTGGGAGTATAACTGGGGAGATGGCTCCTCCACGGTTTATGACCTGAACTCCATTCCGCCAACACCACCGCCTGCACAAATTGAACATTTATATTCCACTTCGGGACTCAAACAGGCTACACTTCGTGTAACGAATGCTTCTACGTGTATTTCCGAAATCTTTCGCTATAATATTAACGTTACCCAGTCGCCATTGGCTGATTTCGAGTACAATCTCACCTGTGTCAACAATGCAGTAACCTTCCTTGATAAAAGCACCAGGAACGGCGGAAGCGCCATCGCCAGCCGCTTATGGGATTTCGGAGACGGAATCTGGACCACCAATTCAACATACACCTATACCACCCCCGGGATCAAAACCGTAAGACTGAAGGTAACCAATGTGGATGGTTGTGAGAATATCAAAACTGATAATACGATCGAAATTCATCCCTCTCCTGCATTCAGCCCCGACCCTGCACGCGGTTTTACATGGGCAGCCGCAACACTCCCCTTTGAAATCCAGTTCACCGACAATACCATTCTGGCCGAAGTCGGGAACAATCTTCAATGGAGCTATGGTGACGGGAATTATGGCTTTGGAAAGAATCCGGTTCATAATTACAGTAACCCCGGCACCTACAATGTAGAGATGACCTGTACCAATACCTATGGGTGCACCAATTATTATCCCGAACTGATCTCATTTGCACCCCCTGTTCCAACCTTCCAGATCTTTCCGACAGAGGCCTGCCTTGACAAAGAGGTACGGGTTGAACCGAATCCGATAGCAGGTACGATTTTATCGGAAGAGTGGTGGTACCAGGATGAAGGCTATCCGAAAGATCCCACCCTGCCGCCTACCGAACCCTACACGGTGCGACATATTTTTGTCCTTCCTGTGCCGATGCCTGCTGCAGATACCCATTTCTTTAAAAATTACGGAACAAAGGCGATCCTGCACCTTGTCAATCTTTCGGGAACTGCCTCTACCACCACCACAGTTGAATATGTTGAATATGTGAACATCCACGATACTGCGATTGCCAGGTTTACATGGAACAATATAAACCAGGTACCAGTCGGTGGCCCACCCTTACCCGGATGTAAAGGGCAGGAGGTATTTTTCTTTGATCAGAGCACTCCTCCGGCAGGAAGTCCTACCGCCCAGATCGTTGCCTGGAAGTGGGAATTTGATGATCCTGCCTCCAGTGGAAACAACATCGCTTATACCAAAAACAGTTCACATATTTTTATTGATCCAATCAGGACTACCTTCAACGTAAAACTGACGGTGACCAGCAGTGATAACAGTTGTGAATCATTTGTAATCAAAATAATTACAATTAAACCTTCCCCGCCGGTGAACTTCCTCGTCAACGGAAGTGGAATAACCAACGTGGGATGTTTGAGTACGCCTGCACTGCCTGCGGTCGTTAATTTTGACTATGATCCGGCGATAATTCCTCTTCCGGCCCTGATCCTAAACTGGTTATGGGAATATGGTGACGGCACCTTTGTTGTCGGACCCTATTTAAGCAATGTATCCCATTCCTACCTGACTTCCGGCTGGAAAACGGTCAAATTGACAATAACTGATGCCGATGGATGTATCAATACATTATCAAAACAAGTTTATATCAATCCATCTCCCATAGCTGATTTTACATTTGCCTCCAATACGTGTGAAGGTCTTCCGGTGCAGTTTACAGATCAATCTGTTCCTGGCGGTGGCTTGTTAAATGATTATATCGTTCAGTGGGAATGGTTCTGGGGTGACTCTCTGGCAGGTCCCAGGGTCGTTACAAATAACGGTACGGTTTTTCATACCTTCCAGCTTATTCCAGGTCAATATACCTGGGATGTCAGGCTCAGGGTGACGACCAATTACGGGTGTATCCATGAAATTACCAAACAGGTTACCTTGAAAGCATCGCCGGTGGCATTTTTCGAGGTTCAGCCGTTGAGCCCACAGTGTATGACACCGCAATCGGTTCAGTTTGAGGACAGAACAGTCCCAACTGTTTCCACAGGGCCAATCACCAACTGGTTGTGGGACTTTGCAGATGGAGGCACCTCCACACTTCAAAATCCGTCACACGTTTTTCTGAATGCCGGAACCTATTCTGTTTCGATCACCGTCACTACAGCAAACGGCTGCTCCGATACCTGGGTGGCCACTCCACCCATCACCATTTATCAGCTTCCGGTGGCAGATTTTCATACCACATCGAGTACGACCACATGTGAAGGTACCCCAGTGCAGTTTATCGATGATTCCCAGCCAAATGCGCTAAGCATAATTAACTATGCCTGGACTTTTGGCGATGGAGGAAGTTCGGGGTTAAAAAATCCACTGCATACATATTCCACCTATGGAATATTCCAGGTCAACCTTGTAATCACCAATTCCAACGGATGTATCCAGACGGTTACCAAACCAGTTACTGTAAATCCAAAACCCATTCCGGGATTTAATTTCACGGTGGCTGGTTGTCTTAGTGATCCGGTAACATACACCGACCAGTCTTTCATCCCGGCAGGATTTTCAGGATATATTAGCCGCTGGGTGTGGGATTTTGGTGATGGAACCACGCCGGTCACTTTCAATTACCCGAATTCACCAAATACAACGCATACCTTTGCCGGTAGCGCTTTAATACATGTGGTGCGGCTCACTGTGACTACAACCAATGGTTGTACCGATTATATTGAAAAAACGGTTAACAGCATTCCTTCGCCGAAGGCCAACTTTACAACTTCCAGTAGTTTGTGTCTTGGTCAGTTGGTCCAGTTTAACGATTTATCTCAACCCAATGGCGGAGGCAGTCTGCAATCATGGAATTGGAATTTCGGAGATCCCTTATCCGGAAATGATAACACCTCTACACTTCAAAACCCACAGCATGCATTCACCAGTTCTGGTGCATATAATGTCAGACTGACTGTGGCCAGTATGAATGGTTGTTCAAAGGATACTGTAATTTCGATTAACATAAATATCCTGCCTATTGCGAATTTTGCAATCGCGGCCACTTCAACTGCCTGTGAAGGAACCCCGGTTCAGTTCACAGATCTATCTTCACCCAATGCGCCTTCCATCAGTTCATATGCATGGTCGTTTGGTGATGGTGGCACATCAGTCCTGCAGAATCCCCTGCATACCTTCAACTCCTATGGGAACTTTAATGTTACCCTGACGATCATCAACTCACTGGGATGCATGCACAGCGTCACCAAGACAATTGTGATTAATCCAAAACCCATCCCTGATTTCCTGTTCTCCAATGCAATTTGCGTAGGGAATCCTGTGAATTTTACCGACCAATCCATTGTGCCCTCAGGTTCTTCAACCTACCTTAATACCTGGGTGTGGGATTTTGGTGATGGATCGATCACGCCTCCCATCACCTTTCCAGCCAATCCAAATATCATCCATACGTTTCTGGGCAATGCGACATCGCACCTGGTCAGGTTGACGGTCACCACCAACACCGGTTGTGTCAGTTACATTGAGAAGGTCATCACCAGCGTACCTGCTCCGATCGCGAATTATACCACCTCCTCCATTGCCTGTAACAATCAGCCATTTCAATTCACCGATTTATCGCAAACCAACGGTGGAGGAGGAATTCAAAGCTGGAGCTGGAACTTTGGAGACCCGGCATCAGGTTCAAACAATACCTCTCCGCTGCAAAATCCGATACACCAGTTTACTACGGCCAACACTTACACCATCACCTTCATCGTTACCAATGTAAATGGTTGCAAGGACACTCTTTTGCCGCTACCAACGGTAGTTGTGAATGGTCGGCCTCTCGCCAACTTTGTGGCTGATACCGTTTGTCAGGGGACGATAACTACTTTTACCAATTCATCAACAACCCCTTCGGGAACGATTGTCGCCAATTTATGGGACTTTGGGGATGGAGGGATATCGACGACAGGCAGCCCTACCCATTTATATTCGGTAAGTGGGACATTCGATGTAAAACTGACTGTGACGAATTCGCAGGGGTGCATAAAGGATACCACAAAGCGAATCCTTGTGCTGGGCAAACCGCTTCCTTCATTCAGCTACTCCTCCCCCAATTGCGCGGGTGATTCTGTTCAGTTTACCGACCTGTCCACCACGCCTCATGGCTCCATTGAACAATGGATCTGGGATTTTGGCGATGGCAATACGCAAACGATAGACTGGCCGGACAATCAGAATGTAAAGCATAAGTACACCAACAGCGGAAACTATTATGTGACACTGACCATCACGACGTCCGATGGATGTGAAGAGGCAAAGACAAGCCTGATTCAGATCGGAAACCGCCCGCTGGCCAATTTCAGTTTCGAAACCAATTCCTGTGCGCTGGAATCAGTTCAGTTCACCGACCTTTCACAGCTCAACGGAGGTCCTTCGATCACGGAATGGAGCTGGAATTTTGGCGACCCTGCTTCAGGTGCAAATAATATCTCGACCACACAAAATCCGACGCATGAATTTTCAGTCGGAGGAACCTTCATTGTGAGGTTAATGGTTACCAATGCCAATGGTTGCATCGACAGTGTTGCCGGGGGTAAGTCCGTTACGGTAAACGCCGCCCCTGTAGCCATTTTCTCAGCTGATACCTCTTGCCTTTTCAGTCCTACACAGTTCAACGATGGCTCCACCACTGCGGCCGGCACCATCGTGGCCTGGTCGTGGAATTTCGGCGACCCCGGCAGTGGTGCAAACAACACCTCTACCGAGCAGAATCCCACCCATATTTACAATATCCAGGGAACCTACAACGTCACGCTCGAGGCTACCAACTCGAATCAGTGTATGAATGACACGGTGATACAGGTTGTTGTAAATCCAAAGCCCGTTGCCATGTTCCAGTATACAGCATCGTGTATCAATGATTCAACACAGTTTACAGATGTTTCATTGGCTCCGGGAAGTCAAATACAAAGCTGGTTTTGGGATTTTGGTGATGGCATCGGCACGTCGACCATCCAAAACCCGAAATATCTCTATACAGCAGCAGGAACCTATCTGGTGAAATTAAGGGTGACCAATTCTTTGAATTGTTCCGATTCGGTTACCATGCAGGTTGTTGCACGGGCCGTGCCGGTTGCGCAGTATAGCTATGTCAATTTCTTCTGTCCGCCAGGCAAAGTTGATTTCCAGGATGAATCCACAGCCAACGCTGCAGCCATCGCTGAGCGCCTCTGGATTTTCGAACCGGGCTATACATCGAGTGCCCCCAATCCTTCTCACACATTCACTGTCACAGATAAGAAATACGCTGTTACACTGATCGTCACCGATACCTACGGATGTATGGATACCATTGTTGACAGCGTTTATGTAAAGCCGGGATTCAGCTTTACCTTTGTGAACGATACGGTATGCCAGAGTTTCATTACCCATTTTCAGCCTGAAAATAAGGCCCCGGGTGATACCCTTTATTCAGTGACCTGGAATTTTGGCGATCCCGCCTCAGGGCCCGCCAATACCTCATCGCTTTACAATCCGCAACATAAATTTACGGGACCGGGCCTGTACATGGTGAAGATGAAGGCCTTCAACTCCGATAATTGTGTCGACAGCGTGTATCGTGAGGTCCTCGTATATGCCGCACCGAAACCCCTGTTTACCTATGTCGGTCCAACATGCGACAGCTCCCTTTACTTCACCGATTCAACAGTTGTGAAGGGAACCGGTACCATCGCCAGTTGGAAATGGATTTGGGGAGATGGAGGTGAGACGACGATTCTGGCGCCAGGCCCCGGCAACACATCCCATTTGTATGTCAATGCCGGCATCTACCCGGTCACCCTGGTGATGACCACAAATCATGGTTGTGCTGACAGCATCACCAGAAACGTACAGCGTTTCCCATGTATCAAGGCTGATTTTGCCTCCAACGATACGTTGTGTGCAAGAAATAAAATTGCCTTCTCTGACAACTCTTTGCCGGTCTCCAGAATTAACCGTTGGCACTGGACCTGGGGTGACGGAAAGGATACAACCTATCTGGCCTACACGACCCCCGTTATGCATACCTATGCCAACGGAGGCACCTATTCTGTAACGCTTGAAGTTCAGGCAATCGTAAATGGGTCAACAATTACAGAAACCAAGGGAAAAACAGTCATTGTACGTCCTACGCCGGTAGCCCTGTTCTCCAATGAGGCCGTTTGCTGGAAGCAGCTGACCCTTTTCAGGGATACATCATTAACGTATAATGAAAAGAATACATGGTGGCATTGGTCCTTCACCGGGAATCCCGATGATCCGGCCAATTCAGATACATCCAATGTGAAAAACCCAACCCACCTGTATGATACGGCCGGTATGTACAATGTTCATCTGATTGTGCATAATGCCTATGGCTGCCAGGATTCGCTGACCAAACCGACACGGGTCTATGGACTGCCCATCGCAGATTATGAAAATACCATTGCCTGTGCCGGTGATCCAACCTTCTTTACTGATAATTCGGTAATTGCTGATACCACGTTATGGAAATGGCGTTGGTTCTTCAATACGGCTACCATGAAAGACTCGTCGCAGCTTCAAAATCCAAATTTCAGATATCCCAATACCGGAGATTTCTCCTTGAAGATGATTGTAAAAGACCATTTTGGATGTTTTGATACCATTGATTCAACCGTGACGGTAAACATCACACCGGTCAGTAATTTTACGCTGGTGAACAACTACAGCGGGAAACAGGGCCAGGTCAAACTCAACAATCTTTCGACTGGCGCCGACAGTTTTTTCTGGGACTTTGGAAACAATACCTCCTCAATAGATGAAAACCCGGTTGCTACCTATACTGAAGATGGGACATTCATTATCAAGCTGATTTCGCTTAACACACCCGGATGCACGGATACGACATTTTTTGAGTATAAGCTGCTTTTCAAAGGGTTGTATGTCCCCAATGCGTTTTCTCCAACCAACGCCAATCTTGGCGTGAGGTTATTCAAGCCAATCGGCATGAACCTGAAGCAATACCATGTGATGGTTTTTGATATAGGGGGACATATGATGTGGGAATCAATTAAAATTGATGATACCGGACAACCGGCCGAAGGATGGGACGGTACTTTTGGAGGTAATCTGATGCCGCAGGGCAACTATATCTGGAAGATCGTTGCTTTGTTTGAGGATGATACTTCATGGAGTGGATCAGATATTGGAAAGGGAAAATACAGTACAATGGGAACCGTGACTTTAATCCGCTAATTGATAACAATATTCCAGATGAAAAAACGATATATATATCCGATTTTTGTGATTCTGACCTTACTGGGATTCATTCCTGGCGCGAACTGCCAGGATATGAATTACTCCCAGTATTTCAGCACCCCGTTGTATTATAACCCGGCATATACAGGGATCAACACGGGGGTGAGGGCACGTTTCCTGTTTCGCAATCAGTGGCCCAGCCTTCCGGTCTCGTATAAATCCTACTATTTCGCTGCCGAACTAGGCGACAGGAACCTGCCTGGTTCAGGAGGGATTGGGATCATGATCAATCAGGATACCCCCGATTTGGGCGTGATCAATAATTTCGGCGCCGCCCTGACCATTGGGGTTCGTATTCCAATCACCAGTTTCATGATCAGCCAGCTTGGAATCAAGGCCGGAATCATGCAGCGGAGGGTCAATTGGGCTGATCTTGTTTTTGCCGATCAGCTTGATCCCAGGTATGGAAATATATATCAGTCCTCCTTTATCCCTTCTGACGGAAATAAACGCACAGTTCCCGATTTTGGTGCCGGAGGTGTTTTGCAGTTTATTAATCCCAATGGCAACATAAGCGGTAACATCGGATTTGCGGTTGATCACATCTTCCAGCCTGATGTGAGTTTTCTTTCAACAGGAGCTTCACTTTATCCACGTAAATGGGTAGGACAATTCGATCTGATCTTTACAACCGGACCCGGAGGATCATCTTCGTCGTCGATGTCCCGTTCAGGAAATGATCCATTAAAGATCAATATTGGAGCCATTTATCAGAATCAGGCCAACTTGAATTCTTTACAGGTCGGACTGAATTTGCTTAAATATAACATCTACCTGGGAGCATGGTATAAAAACACCATAACGGGTGTTGTTAATTCTGCTGTTGCCCTGGTAGCCGGATACAAATACACCTTTTATGAGGACATGAGTATCAAATTCATGTACAGTTATGACCTGCAGGTTTCAGGCGCGCTCAACGGAACGGGTGGCGCTCATGAGATCAGCCTGATCCTTGAATTTGATAAGCTCCAGATCTTTGGCGGTGGTGGTGGCGGTAATGGATTCGTTCCCGGATCAGGAAGCAGGGGCGGCGGCGGACCTATGGAATGCCCGACCTTCTATTAGCAAAAAAAACTGACAGAGGTTGACATCTGTTAGTTTTACATGTTTGCGATGATCTCTGTCCCGAATTCTGAACATTTAAGTTTTGTTGCCCCTTCCATCAGGCGTTCAAAATCATAGGTGACCCTTTTTTTCATGATGGCCCCTTCAAGTCCTTTCATGATCAGCCGGGCGGCTTCCATCCAGCCCATATACTCCAGCATCATCATACCCGAGAGAATGACCGACCCCGGATTTACCTGGTCTTTGCCGGCATATTTAGGCGCTGTGCCATGGGTAGCTTCAAAAATAGCATGACCCGTAACATAATTGATATTCGCCCCGGGGGCAATACCGATACCACCGACAATCGCGGCCAGTGCATCGGAAATATAATCGCCATTGAGGTTTAGGGTGGCAATTACAGAATAATCGGCTGGCCGGGTTAGAATTTGCTGCAGGAAAGCATCTGCAATGGCATCCTTGACGATAATTTTTCCCTTCGAAATGGCCTCTGTCTGCGCAGCATCTGCAGCAGCTTCGCCATCCTTTGCTTTGATTTTATCATAGGTCAGCCAGGTAAATACCTTGTCGCCGAATTCCCGTTCAGCCAATTCATATCCCCACTGCTTGAATTGTCCTTCAGTAAATTTCATGATGTTGCCCTTGTGAACCAAAGTCAGGGAGGGGCGTTTATGCTCCAGTGTATAAAGGATCGCAGCCCTGACAAGTCTTTCAGTGCCCTCCTTGGATACAGGTTTTATCCCGATGGAGGAGGATTCAGGAAAACGGATGTTCTTCACACCCATCTCTTCGATGAGGAATTTTATTACCTTTTCAACACCCGCAGTGCCCTGCATCCATTCAATCCCTGCATAGATGTCTTCGGTATTTTCACGGAAGATCACCATGTCGGTTGTTTCGGGATGCTTCACCGGAGAGGGAACTCCCTGAAAGTATTTTACAGGTCGCAGGCAGGTATACAGATCAAGGATTTGCCGCAAGGCCACATTGAGTGACCGGATTCCTCCACCAACCGGTGTCGTAAGCGGTCCTTTTATGGCCACCAGGTATTCACGAATCATATCCAGGGTTGCAGCAGGCAACCATTCACCGGTTTCTTTAAATGCCTTTTCACCCGCCAGCACCTCTTTCCACATTATTTTTCTTTTACCGCCATAAGCCTTTTCAACAGCGGCATCCAATACGCGAACACTGGCATTCCAAATATCCGGCCCCGTTCCGTCGCCTTCAATAAATGGTACAATTGGAAAATCGGGAACATTCAACTTCCCATTTATCAGGGTGATTTTTTCTCCGTTCATATATTTTATGTTTTTAAAATTTCAAGATGAGCGCAAAATTATGAAAAATCCCCTACTTGAGCGTTTTTATCAGCGCCCCCCAGGTCTTGTCAACTTCAAAAAAATGTTTGAGGTAATAGTTGCCAAAGAGGAAATGGGCCTTGACAACTTTAAAACCCTGTGCGGCCATACTTGCAAAGAATCTTTCAATCATACCCGAAGCAATTCCTTGGCCTTGCAGGGCGGATGTGACAACAATCCCATCCAGGAGAATGTTTTGATCCTCCAAATGGCGGAAGGTGATCCCTCCCACGACTTTTTCATTTTCATCTGTCAGCACATACTGGTGGTCATTGTCCGAAATCTCCTTGGGGTATTTTTCGCGGAAGAACAGCTGGTAAAGTTGTCCTGTCTCCCGTGCTTCAACAGGTTCACGAAGAATATAGCGCCTGCCCGATTTATCATGTAGCGCAAAGCGAACAATGAGGTGCTCCTTTTTACTATCTCCAACTTTGACAAATTCAATTCCCTGTTCTCCATGCAGACGGGGGAAAACCATCCTGCTGAAGATGTTTTTGTCATCAGGATCATTGAGCTCTGACTGCAGGTCTGACAATTCGACCAGCTGGATAGCCAGCCCCTCAGGCAAATCTTCCATCTTTGCCAAAAGTTTGTCAAAGGCTGACAATACCTCCTCCGATGCATCAGAAAAACAGGTATGCCGGTAGAAAAAGTAACGCACCAATTCAGGATATTGCTGCAACTTGAAAAGTTCAAGCAGTTCGATGAGGGTTTGTTCCTTGGCCACGGCCGTGGTCAGCGGATTCATTTTATACCAGTCAAGGTACTGGTCAATGGCGCTGAAAAGGGCAATCGGTTTATAATACCGCGTGACTGTTTTTTCAAGGTAATGGCTCAGGTGCTGACGAAGATCAGAGGAGTCAAAGCAAACCAATGATTTGGCCTTGAGATCTTGCTTAAGTCGATTTAAAAACAGGATTGCCTCCTCAATACCAAGGGCTTCGATACAGGCATCAAAAATCCATGTAACATCAAGTTGATTGCGGCACCAGGGATAGATGGAGGCCGTTTTGCAATAGTAATCCTGCAGCATGGGACCAACCAGCGACAAGGTGTTTTTATAGGGCGACCAGCCTGCAAGGGAGAGGATGACTGCACTCTCACGAAAATCCATCTCAGGAATGGCCACGTTGGAAGGAGAGATGGCTCCGGGAACGATCTGGTTGCCACTGTGATGCCAGGCCCGGTAGATAACCGTAAAGGCTTTGACAAAAATCTTCTTCCAGGAATGCTCTTTAACATTGCCGGATGAACGATGAATTTCAGACAGCTCCCTGATTTTATCCCAGGCGGTCAACCCTCCGATATATTGGGTTGAGAGCACACCCAGGGTGGGTCTGTTGCTTCCCAGTAAAGGCGCTACGGCCGGGCCATATGGAAATCCGGCCAATGAAGCCAGCCAGTAGAAGGTGTCGGGATTTGGCTTGAACGCTGGATTCTCACTCATCACCATGTGCAGGTCAAAATGTTTTCCTGATAGGGTGTTTACCGATAAACGGTAATGTTTGAATTCTTTAAATGCAAGCAAACGCAGGATCCAGATCCCTTTTTCGGGAACTTCTGCAAGGTCGAAATGCTGTTCGTTGAATGTCAGAAGGATGCTCTCTTTCAGAAAGGTGGTGGATTGAAAAATTTTTAATACCCGCAGTTTTTCGGTATCCGAGATCCCATGCTCGAAAACAAGCTTTGCTTTCCATTCGGTGAGGGCATGGGTCGTCGACCGATTTTCAATATTTTTTTCGAACACATCCGCCAGGGAATAGAAATATTGCTCAGCCTTTTTCGATAGCGCGGGATCTTGTTTGTGAAGAATCCATCTTGACAATTCGGCTCTGACCGGAACATAATATTCAAGATGCAGCACTGCAAAATTGTACAGCATTCCCAGCACATCCATGAATGCAGACCGTTGTTTTTTTGATGCAGGCCAGCTGAGATGCGTGCGGTACCAGTAAAGCCGCTGTTTAAGTGCATCAAGCCTGTGTTTTCCGAAATTACTCGAAGCGATCTCCCGTATTGATTTTTCGTTGAGAAAGGGGAGTCCCGATTCGATGAATGCCGGCATATACTGAATATCCTCAGGTTTTGGCGCCTTCAGCAGGATCAGCCTGTAGGCCAGGCAACGGATCTCTTCGTCGGGATGATTGGCCAGCGCTTCAAGCCTGTACCTGATGGTATCCGCCAGCCTTGGCTCAGCATGGGTCAGGAGTACCCCGAGTTCATCCGTAGCTTTGTAGGCCTCATCCAATCCACCGAAATAGGTCCGGAAAAGCAGATAATTTGTCTGGATGAGCTGTTGATCACGAACTGATTTGATGATCGGGAAATGTGATTCATCCAATTTCCTGAATCCCGGGATGGAGATACTTGCTGAAACTGATCCCATGGTAAGGTCCCATCCCTCTTTAACCGGGCAAAAGCCAATCATTTCAGGATTTCCGATCCAGATTTTTGGTTGACGTGACAACATCCCGAGATCAATCAGGTTGGAGGTTATGTGATATTTCAGATGTCCGATAAGGAACCAGTCGCCTTTCAGTTTCCGGATAACAAGTTTTGAGTCATTCCGCCGGTTCACCAACCGGGTGTGTTCGTAGCGGATATCGGTTTCGAGGATCCCCAGGTCGCGGAAGAACCATTTCGGGATTTGAATTGTAAATTCACCTGCATCCAGGCGTACAATATTAGTTTGATAGAGGCTTTCAATGACCGCTTTGAAATTGGTTTCAATCGTTTTCCTGTTGTATGAATCTTTTGGGGTCAGCTCTCCTTTTTCACGGCTGAAATCGCGATCAAGCACCATGAAATTGATCACCCGTTCGTATGTTGCCACGTCGTTGTTGGCGGCCATGACAATCTGGTGAAAATATTCGGTGAGGTTGTCGCCCTGAAGTGAATTGTAAATCGGATCAGCCTGGTCGGGCACAATCAATAACACATTGTAGGGGCGGTTGTCACCAACCAGGAAAACACTTTTAATTCCAGGAACCTTATAGAATTTCTTTTCGATCACCTGTGGTGCCACAGTCTGTCCCCGGTTATTCTTATAAATATCCTTTACCCGGTCGATGATCTGGTAATAGCCATCGTTGCCGATTTTGAAGACATCGCCCGTTGGCAGCCAGTAATCCTGCTTTGCAGAGACAGGGTAGGGGATGAAGTCATCGGGCCCGGCCACTTCAAGGTACCGGCCAATGTAATGTCCGCTGAGTTCCAGTTCCGAATCAGCGGTCAACCGGGTGTTAACCCCCGGAAGCGGGATCCCGACCGTGAATTCCTTATAATCCCCGGGAGGGGTCATCGTAATGCCGCCGGTTGCTTCGGTCATGCCGAATCCACTGTTGAGAAAGATGCCATATTCGTTGAAAAATTTGAATACGGCAGGATCCAGATAGCCTGCGGCCGATAATCCCCAGTGCAGCCGTGATCCGACCACCTCCCTCACAGCCTGCTCGCGGAGTTCCATACGTTCGATGGGACTGATTTTTTCCTGGCACTGTTCATAAAGTTCCTGCCACCGCAGCGGGATGCTGATAAATCCGGTCGGGTTCGTCTTCGGAAAGAGCGATATCAATGTTTCTGCAGAGGTGTTGCCTGCAAAGATGTACGTTCCATTCCAGAAAATGGCCCCGGTCATCTCCAGGTATCTTCCAAAAGTATGGAACAGGGGGAGGTAGCAAAGGAATACTTCATTGCCTACATCCGGCAAGGCTGCGGCGCGGGCGAATCGTTTGGAAACAATGTTGTAGATGGAGAATGAGACCCCTTTTGGTAAACCCGTGCTGCCTGAGGTAAACATGGTCGTAGCAACGCGGTTGTTCATCTTTATTGGCTGCCGTTTCAGGATCACATCCATATCCCAGCGCGATATTTTTTTCGCCTCTTCAACCATGTATGGAATATCCCGCATTTTGGGTGTGACCGGCTGCAGCGAAAAGATGAGAAACTTTATCTCTGCCTTCTCATGAATCTTCTTCAGCACGGCCAGGCGCTCATCGGTATCGGCCAGCGCGATATTGATTTTAAGTTCGTTGAAGATGGGCAACAGCACATCAATTTTGAAATGCGGACTAAGCGGCGTATCGTAGATGTCGAACATCAGGCAGGCCAGGTCGGTACACGCTCCTTCGAAGGAGTTTTCGCAATAAAAAGCAACGCGTGGCGCTGTGGCAACAGATTTGTAAAACAGGCTGGCAATCTCACGCAGGTGCCGATAGGTCTGTTCATACGTCCAGTCTACTGCGGCAGCCGATGACATGTCTTTGAATAATATATGATTTGGATGTTCAGCAACGCGCTGTTCCATCATCTCTTTCAGGTTGTAATTGGAAAACCGGATGATGCGAAAGGCGAGTTCAGACCAGCGGATGCGGTGTGCGCTTGTGCCTAATGATTGTAAAAAAATCGGTTTTTTCGTAAGGTTCAGCCATTCAAACCAAAAAGAATTTTTGAGGGTATGTTCCTGTTTTACCGCAAAGATCTGTTCGGTTTCTTCAATAATCTTCAGTGCCAGCTGATGGCTGTTTATATCGGGATTCGCAATGTTTTTCCATTCTTCACAATATAATTCTAAAGCCAACATAGGTAATTTTGTTTATAGATGAAATTTTTCATAAATTTATAACGTTATTTTTAATAAAGCGGCTTACACCACAATTTCCGAAAACATCATTTAGATTGCATATCAAAATATATTTATATGTTATTGAATACTAAATTAATACAAGGTACGTACGAAAAAATTTCCAATGGGGTTGCTTATGCGAGATCAATTCTGGGTAAACCGCTGACATTGACGGAAAAGATCCTTTACGGCCATCTCTTCAATCAGAATCCGCAGAATCCCTACCATCGCGGGAAAGATTATGTCAATTTCCTTCCCGACAGGGTGGCCATGCAGGATGCCACGGCACAGATGGCTTTGCTTCAATTTATGACAGCTGGCCGCGAAACTGCAGCAGTGCCTTCAACAGTACATTGCGATCATCTGATACTGGCTCAGCTTGGCGTTAAAACCGATCTGGCTTCGGCCAATGTTCAGAACAGGGAGGTGTATGATTTTCTCGAAACCGTATCGGCAAAATATGGAATTGGGTTCTGGAAGCCTGGCGCCGGAATTATACACCAGGTGATTTTTGAAAATTATGCATTTCCCGGAGGAATGATGATTGGGACCGATTCTCACACCCCCAATGCAGGTGGACTTGGGATGGTAGCCATTGGTGTTGGAGGCGCCGACGCGGTGGATGTCATGTCGGGGATGCCGCTTGAATTGAAAATGCCGAAGGTGCTGGGGATTGAACTTACCGGAACATTGTCGGGATGGGCCTCCGCCAAGGATGTGATCCTGAAGATTGCGGGGATGCTCACTGTAAAAGGAGGCACAGGCTGTATTGTTGAGTATTTCGGCGAAGGGGCCGCGTCGCTTTCCTGCACCGGAAAAGGAACCATTTGCAACATGGGCGCAGAGATAGGGGCGACCTGTTCTGTTTTTTCCTATGATGCGAAAATGAAATCCTACCTTGAAGCAACCGGAAGGAAAGAGGTTGCCGCCCTGGCCGACCAGTATGCCGCCTTCCTGGCACCCGATGGAGAGGTGCGCGCAAATCCTGCATTATATTATGATCAGTACATCCATATCAACCTGTCGGAAGTTGAGCCATATATCAACGGACCTTTCTCCCCGGATGTGGCGCATCCCATCTCGGAATTCAAGGCATTTGTTTTAGAAAACAACTATCCTGAAATCCTTGAAGTAGGTTTGATTGGCTCCTGTACCAATTCATCTTATGAAGACATCTCCCGCGCCGCTTCAGTTGCAAAACAGGCCGGTGAGAAGCATCTGAAGGTGAAATCTGAATTTGTCGTCACACCCGGATCTGAGCAGATCCGCTATACGTGTGAGCGGGATGGATTGCTCGAGGTGTTTAACAACATTGGCGGGGTAATCATGGCCAATGCATGTGGTCCCTGCATCGGACAGTGGGCGAGGAAAATGGATAATCCCGACCGTAAGAATTCCATTTTGAACTCCTTCAACAGGAATTTTGCAAAACGGAATGATGGCAATGCCGGAACCCATAGTTTCATTGCCTCTCCTGAAATCGTTACGGCTCTGACCTTGGCGGGCAGCCTTGTTTTCAATCCGCTGAAGGATACGCTCCTCAATGAATCGGGACAAATGGTGAGGCTGGACGAACCCCATGGCGAGGAACTTCCGCCCAATGGATTTGAAGTCAAAGATCCGGGTTTCCTTGCTCCGCCTGCCAATGCATCATCGGTGGTTGTCAGCGTAAATCCTGCTTCAGACCGCCTTCAGCTCCTTGAACCATTCGCTGCCTGGGATGGCAAAGATATCAAGGGGATGCGTTTGCTGATCAAGGCCAAGGGCAAATGCACCACCGACCACATCTCCATGGCCGGGCCTTGGCTTAAATACCGCGGACATCTCGATAACATTTCGAACAACCTGCTGATGGGGGCCGTTAACTTTTTTAATGAAAAGACCAATGCTGTGAAAAATCCGGAAACGGGTGAATATGGCGAAGTGTCAAAGACGGCCCGGTATTATAAAGCCAAAGGCATCCCAACCATCATCGTGGGAGATGAAAATTACGGTGAAGGCTCCTCCCGCGAACATGCTGCGATGGAACCACGCCATCTGGGAGTTCGTGTTGTATTGGTGAAATCCTTTGCCCGCATCCATGAAACCAATCTGAAGAAACAGGGGATGCTTGCACTTACCTTTGCCGATCCTGGTGATTATAACAGGATCAGAGAGGATGACCTGTTTGAATTGACCGGACTTGAAACACTGATTCCGGGAAGACCATTGCACCTGACGCTCATCCATGCGGATGGCATGAAGGAAAAGATTGAAATCAACCACAGTTACAGCGACCTGCAGATCCATTGGTTCAAGGCAGGAAGCGCCCTAAATTATATGCAAACCTTAAAATAGAAACGTATGATAATCGCTGAATTCCTTCAGGACCTGGCTAAACTCACAGAGGATTCCTGTAAAATAGAAGAGAGTTTATTCAAGCAGTTTGATGTTAAACGCGGGCTGCGCAATGCCGACCATACAGGCGTGCTTGTTGGTCTTACCCGTGTGGGTAGCGTGGTTGGGTACGAAAAAGTTGACGGGAAGCTGGAGGCCATTGACGGCAAACTGATTTACCGCGGAATCGACATCAGGGACCTGGTATATGGATCGCAGGCTGCCCAGCGTCCCGGTTTTGACGAAACGGTTTTTCTTTTGCTCTTCGGACGTCTTCCCGTGAAGGCGGAGCTCGACATGTTTTCCGCAGGACTTGCTGAATTGCGGGTTCTTCCCGAAAATTTCAACCGCGACATGATCCTGACCATGAAGGGGAAGGATATCATGAATATGCTGGCACGGTCAATCCTTGCATTGTATACGCTTGATGAAAAGGCCGATGATACCACGATAGAGAACATTCTTAGGCAGTCGATCAGCCTCATCGCCAAACTGCCGACCATCGCAGTCTATTCGTACCATTCCATGCGCCACCTTATCTATTATGACACGCTTACCGTTCGGTATCCTGATAAGAAACTAAGTACCGCTGCAAACTTCCTGTATATGCTCAAGGGGAATGATTACACGGCGCTGGAGGCCGAATTGCTTGACCTTTCACTGGTGCTTCATGCCGAGCACAGCGGCGGAAATAATTCTACCTTCACCACGCGCGTTGTCAGCTCGAGCGGCACCGATACCTATTCGGCCATTGTTGCGGCCATCGGTTCACTGAAGGGCCCGTTGCATGGCGGTGCCAACCTGCAGGTGATGGAGATGATGGATAATATCAAGGCCAATGTGAAGAATTGGGCAAACGATGATGAGGTGGCAGAATACCTCCGCAAGATCACCCGCAAAGAGGCCCACGACAAAACCGGTCTGATCTACGGATTCGGCCACGCCGTATATACGGTCTCTGATCCAAGGGCCATCCTGCTGAAGGAAAAAGCCCGCCTTCTCTCCATTGAAAAGGGCAGGGAAGATGAAATGGCCCTCTATGAATCCATCGAACGCATCGGACCAGAGATCTTTTATGAATTCAAAGGCACCCAGGATAAGCTGATCTCCCCGAATGTCGACTTTTACTCCGGCTTCGTTTATGAATGCCTGAAGATCCCAAAAGAACTCTACACACCGCTGTTTGCCATTTCACGCATCAGCGGATGGTGTGCCCACCGGCTTGAAGAGATGATCAGCGGCCGCCGCATCATCCGCCCGGCCTATAAAACGGTGGAACCTGAGCGGAAGTATACGCCGCTGGAGGAGAGGTAATGAATTACCAATGACCAGTGACCAATGACCAATGAAAAATTTTTTTGTCACGCGTCACGTATCACGTCTTCCTTCCGTACATTTTTTTCATGGCGTTGTTTACCAGGCGGGATGCAAGGCGGCGGGGAATCAGATTCATCAGGACGAAATATTGCAACCGGTTTGTGAATCCCGGGATACAGATTGGTACTGATCCGAGCTTGCTTAGCGCATATCGGGCCGCATCGGCGGGTTGCATCACCGGCGGTTTCATCTTTTCAAAACTTGGTTTGCTTTTCCAATAGGTTGGGGTGGATACCGTTCCCATGCAGCATACCGTGATGTCGATTCCGCTGTCCTTCAGTTCGTCATACAGCGCTTCGGTAAGTCTGATGCTGAATGCCTTGGTTGCTGCATAAGAGGCAACGCCACGCGGGCCGATCAATCCGGCCAGGGATGATACCAGCAGGATCCCACCGGTTTTGCCCTGTGAAATCAACCGCTGCGAAAAACCATGGAGGAGGTGCAGCAGGGTGCGCGTGTTGATTGAGAGGAATCCATCAAGGTCGGATTGATCAAGTTCGGTGAAGCGACACACCCTGCTGTAGGCAGCAACATACACCATCAGCCTGCAGTCAGCCGTTGTAACAGCTTTCATACAATCCATGGCCGCTTCAGCTGATGCCAGGTCAAGGTGTATTTGCATCGTCTCCACGTGATGCTCCTGCCTGATCTTTGAAGCAAGTTCACCCATGGCCAGGGCGTTGAAATCAACCAGGATGATATTGAACCCTTTCGCCGCCAATACATTGCAAAATCCCTCGCCGATTCCTTCAGCAGCTCCTGCTACCAGCGCCCAGGTTCCATAATCACCGTTGACCTCTTTCATGATTTTCCTATCTTTGCCACTTTTGCAATAATAGTTATTTCTTTTCAAAATGCGAAAGCTGCTATTTCTCTTTTTAAATCTGCTGAAAACCTTCCGGAAGGTTGGTCTAAAATTAAGCGGGAGAACTGAAAATGACATCCATGCCAGCCGGGTCATCTCCGGCAAGGCCTGGGAGGAGTTTTGCGACAACCTTAAATCGGCCGGGGCATCGCTCATGTATCCCGGCGCACCCCGCGATGCCTTCAACCAGGCCGAAGGGCTGCGTTACCTTACCCGGCTTACCCGGGGCGGACTGGAGGCCTTTGTTGAATATGCCGATCCTGCCTTTCCGGTTCTTCGCAGGATGGCCCATGAAACAGTGAAGCTGGGCGCCGATAATCCCGATAACTATTATTTCAATGCACAGATCAGCGGGAAATACAGTTACCGCATCCGCGGGAAGAGAAATACCGTGCATTACATCGGTTTTTTCACCCAGAACGGGAATTATGGAACCACCGGCAGCATGGGCCCGTGCGCCATGCTGGAACACCGCGATCTGAAACTCGAAGATGACGGCAGTTTTGAGATCATCCTGAGCAAAACGCCCGCCGGGAAAAACTGGCTCAAGATTGAAGAGGCAACCAGCATGCTGATGGTTCGCCAGACCTTCTTGAACCGCTTCACCGAAACGTTATCTGAAGTGACCATTGAAAATATTGACGGGCGAACAGCGCCCGATCCCATTACGCCGGCCATGATCGACGAAGGATTGAAAACAGCCTCCATGTTTGTTGCCGGGGCGTCACTGATGTTTACCCGGTGGGCCGGCGGATATCAGAAACACACCAATCAGCTTCCGCTTTTCAGTCCCGAAGTATCCAATGCCGCAGGAGGCGATGCCAACATTATCTATTATCACAGCCACTGGAAACTGGCCGACCATGAATCCCTTCTGATCGAGGTTCAGCCTCCCGACTGCGATTCATGGAATTTTCAACTGAACAACTACTGGATGGAATCACTCGACTACCGTTATTTCACCATCTGTATCAATAAGGCATCGGCCATTTACGAACCCGATGGCTCCGTCCGTGTTACCGTGGCCCATCGTGATCCGGGAACCCCAAACTGGATCAATACCTGCGGGCACAACGAAGGAACCATGTTGTGGCGATGGTATCGGCTGGCTGCCGGTTCCGAAGCAGTGGAACCATCTTGCGGCATCATCAAAACCACCACTGCGCTATGACGCCACCCAAAACCTACTCCGGAAATTTCAGTAAAAGTCCTTTCTGGTTCAGAGCGATCAACCAATGCTGGAAGGGGACCTACCCGCTCGGCACCCGGATCAAACTTGAAAAAGATGATCTCATCCGGTCGGCCAGGAAGGTCACCGGGCTGCAGGATCTTGGCCGGGATTTTAATGATGAACCACTTAAACGGATTTTGCAGGCCGTGAATGAGGAGGCCAACCTGCATCCGATCGGTCGCTTTATTACGAAGGAGCGGTTTGTAAGTTTGCTCAGTATCAGGCTGAGGGCGGAATATTATTTCAAAAAATATCCGGAGATCCTGGAGCAGGAGCTTTATCCCGTATGGATTATCGTTGGGCTGCAGCGAACCGGCACCACCAAACTGCAGCGCCTGCTTGCTGAGGATCCGGTACATCGCGTCATCCCAAGCTGGGAGGTGATCAACCCGGTGCCAATCGATCCGGGGTTATATGACTTAAAAAAAGGTGACAAGGTAACAGGGTTACAAGGTGATACACCTGCCTATCCATACCCTCATCCCAATGACAAACGCATCGCTGTGGCCAGGACTTCAGTAACAGCACTCAAGCTCATGTCGCCCGGGTTTTTTGCCATCCATCCCATTGATGCCATGCTTCCTGAGGAGGACATCCTGATGCTGGATGTGAGTTTTATGAGCACCACGCCCGAAGCCATGATGCATATGCCGTCCTATTCAAACTGGCTTGAGCAAGCCGACCAGAATGCAGCATATGCCTATGCGGCAAAGCTTTTGAAATTTCTTCAGTGGATCAAACCCGCGAAACGCTGGGTGCTGAAGTCCCCCCACCATCTTGAATTTCCCGATCTGATCGAAAAGCATTTCGGCGATGTCCATTTTCTTTGGCCGCACCGGAAAATCTACGAATCGGTTCCATCGTTCCTCAGTATGGTCACCTATAACCGGATGATTTTCAGTAACCATGTGGATAATAAACAGGTTGCTCATCACTGGATCCGCAAAACCGGCTACATGCTTGACAGAACCCTTGATTACCGGCAAAAGGGAGACAATGACAAAAAATTTGTCGATATCTACTACCGTAATCTTATCAACGATTCGGCCGCAGAACTTTCGAAAATATACCGGATGAACGGAGGCCTGACCCCTGAACTGATCGAACGTTTCCGCCTTCACGAACAAAATCATCCCCACCAGAAGCATGGGGAGCACCGGTATTCGCTGGCTGATTTTGGCTTAACCGAAGCAGACATCGACAAGCATACATCCCGTTATCAGCAGTTTATCTCAAATCTATATGACAAATAGTCAGCAGCAGAAATACAACAATCCTGTTTCTGCAACCCTCACCGGCATCCGCGACCTGTTCCGCAAACAAATTCCTGCCGGCACCCTGAATCCAACCGATCGCCTGGACGGCAAGACCGTTCTGGTTGACGGGGCAAGTTCGGGACTTGGATTTGCCGTGGCCACCGGGCTGGCACGACGGGGAGCAAAAGTGATCATGGCCTGCCGGAGCGGCATTCCAGAAAAGGGGGAGAAGGTGAAAAAACTTTCCGGCAACACAGATATCCACATGCTGCATGTTGACTTTTCCGACATCGGCAGCATCGGCGAGCTTGTTAAGCAGATTAAAGTGAAATATGCACCGCTGGATATCCTGGTGTGCAACGCCGGGATTGTTCCGAAACAAAGCCGCAAGACGAAACAGGGACTTGAGGAGATGTTCATGGTGAACTATTTTTCAAAATTCATCTTCCTGAATCTGCTGTTGGAAAACCAATGCTTTAATGAGGTCGATCCTCCCCGCATCATTTTCGTTGCCTCCGAAAGCCATCGAAATCCAGAGAAATTCCAGTGGGATGAATTCGGGAAGTACAAAGAATATCAGATAGGAAAGTCAATAGAGCTATACGGATACTATAAATTGCTGCTTACGACGTTTTCCTGCGAATTATCCCGGAGGCTCAATCCAAATGGAGAAACCCGATACTCAGTCTTTTCTCTGTGCCCAGGCCCGGTCAATTCAAACATTGCGCGCGAAGCACCGAAAATTTTCATCCCCGTGCTGAAACTGGTCTTCGGTATCTTCTTCAAATCACCTTCCAAAGCCGCCATTCCGGTTGTTTACCTTGCTGCATCGCACGATTTCGATGGTAAGCCATTCGATTACCTCTTTCTGATGAGCCGTAAAACAGTCGATGAAAAAGCATCCGACCCGGAAAATGGCAGACAACTCTGGAAACTTTCAGAAGCGTTGCAGGAAAGATTACAAACTGTATAAAAGCTGAATTTCCTCCTTCCAGATCGTGTCATCGGGCGTTTCAAGGATGAGTGGGATGTCATCGAACCTGGGGTCGTGCATCAGCCGCCTGAAAACCTCCAGCCCAAGCGTCCCCTTGCCAAGGCTTTCGTGCCGGTCGACGCGGCTTCCCAGCCCCTTCTTCGAATCGTTGATGTGCATCCCCTTCAGAAACTGAAACCCAACCGCTGTTTCGAAATTTCTGAAGGTGGCTGTAAATGCTTCATCCGATGTGAGGTCGTACCCGGCAGCAAACGAATGGCATGTGTCGATGCAAACCCCCACGCGGCTTTTATCCTTCACATGATCAATGATGAACCCGATTTGTTCAAATTTAAAGCCCAGGTTCGATCCTTGACCTGCCGTATTCTCGATGACAGCGATTACACCATGGGTTTTATCAAGGGTGATATTGATTGATTCGGCGATTCGCAGGAGGCATTCTTCATCGCCGATCTTTGCCAGCGATCCTCCGGGGTGGAAATTAAGCCGGTCGAGCCCCAGTTGCTCGCAGCGGCTCATCTCGTCGAGGAATGCTTCACGCGATTTGTCAAGACCCTCCTGTTCGGGATGTCCCAGGTTGATCAGGTAACTGTCGTGCGGCAGGATATGCGCAGGTTTAAAACCGTATGTTTCACAATTCTCCCTGAATTGCCGTATGCTGTTGGCAGTAAGGGGTGATGATTTCCACTGGCGTTGATTCCGGGTGAACAGGGCGAACGCTTTTGCACCAAGTTCATGCGCATTGAGCGGGGCATTTTCCACTCCTCCGGAAGCGCTTACGTGGGCTCCAATATATTTCATATGGTAAGATTGATCATTTTTTTCGGTATAAAGATATTGTTTTTGAAGTATATTTGTAAAAAAAAACAGACTATGAGAAATATAATTATCCTAACATCAATAATGCTATTGTCGATGGGTTTGTTTGCACAAACATCCCTCACTTACAAAAGCAATGCCCTGTTAAGCGGCGATGTAAACACCTATCGCGAAATCAACTATGTCGATCCGGGTAATGCCGGGGCAAATCAGATTTGGGATTTCTCAAAGATTCAGTACAATGGCAAAAACCCTGTCAGCATCATCGAGTCTGTGTCTTCAAAAGAGCTTTCAGGCGTTGGTGATTATAATTTATTGCTCAATGAAGGCGGATATGCGTACTTCTTTAATTTCACCGAACAGGGATTTGAAGAGAAAGGATATATCAACACAGAAAAGGATATGACCCTGACCTACTCCGATCCGGTCGTAAAAATGAAATATCCCCTTTCATTTGGTGAACAGTTTAAGGATACCTATACCGGGGTTGCCTTTTTTCAGAAAACCACCCGGATTGATGTCAGCGGAGACTACACTGTGGTGGCCGATGCATTCGGCACATTGATCATGCCTGACCGTGTGATAAAAAATGTGCTTCGTGTTAAAATCACCCGGGATGGATTGGATCGCAACATGTGTGGTTCCATCGAATCAACTTCCGTAAAATATTTATGGTATGCCCAGGGGATGCGGTATCCTGTGCTGAGCATCTCCACGCTTTCATATCAATCGGGCGGACAGATTCCAACGGTAACCAACACCGCATCGGTAAACCTCGATCAGCTTAAAGAAACCGGCACCGTTGCTGGCAATGTTGACCCGCAAATCCAGGAAGACAAGTCGGATATTGCGGTGATCCTCTACCCAAATCCATTCAGCGAAAAAATCTCCTATCACTATTTCCTGAGAAAACAGATTCCGGTCTCCATTGGATTATATGATATGACAGGCAAGAACAGGCTGCAGCTGGTGAAGAACCAGGTTCAGGCTGAAGGATTGCATACCGGTGACCTTGATGGAACAGTAGCAGGACTAACACCCGGTGTCTATTATCTCCGCTTCACCTTTGATAAAAAGGTCGTCATAAGCAAGATTGTCAAGATCTGATAGAGATCGCCATCACAATCCAAAGAAATCTGCCTACAATTCGCCTGAAAAAGGCTTCACTTACTAATTTCCGCTTTCCTGAGGTTTTTAATGCATGTAAGTTTGCAGAAAATTAATAATGCAAATAAATATGAAAAACATGACCTCACTGAAATCTATAAAGCTGATTGGCTTCGTATTACTTTTTATCACCTTTTCTCTCTCCTCATGCCAGAAGGATGTTCCTCCCGCACCTGATACAACAGCCGGGACAACTACCGAACTGAAGGTTGCGGCTGATTTTGACTGGAAAACTTCCCGTGAAATCACCTTGAACGTGATAGGCCTGAAGGAGGTAAACCCAGCCATAAACAATACCTTTTACGTTAATTCATCGGCAGGAGTTACCTATTACAAAGACCTGTTAACCATGAACCAGGATTATACAATAAAATTTGCCGTTCCATCAACAGAAACGACCCTGGTATTCAACTATGGCAGCAAGACAAAAACGGTTGAAATAACCTCCAGCAGTCTCACCTATGATTACATTACTGAATAATATTACTGAAAAATAAAAAACCTGAAAAAATTATGAAAAAGATATTCGTGATTACCTTTTTAACCCTTTTAAGCCTGACCGGTTTCACACAGACCGTGACCAACAATTTTGAAAATGCTGGTGGTTGGAAGTATTATTCCAATGTGTGCTGGGGTATCGGAATGAACAATGAGTATGAATATTTCAATACGAATGTAGTAGGCGGTGGTTTTACCGGATCAAAAGTATGTCAGACACAGAATCTTGGCGAAAAAAATATTTGCAGACTTGAAAGCCCCTGGACCAATCTGGCAGCAGGAAATATTGAATTTGACCATGCTGTTCCCTCAAAGGATGGAAATAGAAAATTGACAGTATATCTTGTTAAAGAAGATGACAGTAAGTTAAAAATATTGGAATTCACCTATACAGATAGCAAAAGCAAACACGCCTCTATTGCCAATAATTTCACAGGCATTCGCAAAATCAGATGGGAATGGACGGGTAACGATGGTAATTCGAGAGGGCAACTGGATAATATAGTTATTCCGGGTACCAACGCCTCTGACCCATCCCATGATTGCGAACCCATGGCCGCAATCATTGATGCTGACGGCGACGGTGTTCCTGATACGCAGGATGAATATCCGAATGATAAGTATCGTGCTTACAATAACTTTTATCCCGCAACAGGTTTTGGCACGGTCGCTTTTGAAGATAACTGGCCTGCCTATGGCGACTATGACCTTAACGACCTTGTAATGGGCTATAAGTTTAAAATTGTTTCAAATGCACAGCACAATGTGGTTGAAATATTTAACACCATGCTGCTTCGCGCCAACGGAGCGGGAATGGAAAATGGATTTGGTTATCAGCTTCCGGCCGTGAACCCGGGTTCAATCCGTGCAGTAACCGGCGCGGGTAACCAAAGCGGCTATACGATCTCAGACAATGGAACCGAAACAGGCAATCCCACCAAAGCCACCATCATTGTGTTTGACAAATCACACCAGTACATGAATGAATGGAATACCGAAAAGGGTGTCCCTCCTGTTCCTGATGTGCAGTTCGACATCTATCTTGAATTTATGAAAAACGGCGTGGCCGGAGCTGCCGGAACGATCACGGTGAGTAATTTGAATATTGCCCAGTGGAACCCATTTCTCGTGGCCAATGGACAAAGGGGACGCGAAATTCACCTGCCCAACTATTTGCCAACCGACCTCGCCGATCAATCCCTGTTCGGAACCGGAGATGATGACACACAAACCGGGAAATACTATAAATCGAAAACAAATTTGCCCTGGGCGCTCGATATTTATGGAGCATTTGATTACCCTGCTGAACACATGGACATCAGCCAGACCTACCTTCACTTCGGTGCTTGGGTTGAAAGCAGTGGCGCCAATTTTAAAGATTGGTATTCGAATACCGGAGCCGGTTATCGTGATGATGCGAAAATTTATTAGAATAGGTTGAATGATCTCTAAAAGGCTTTCTCTTAATTTCGAGAAGGCCTTTTTTTTTATCTCCCAAATATCATTCTTTCTGCAATCCGTTCGAAAATGTTGTCAAATCATCTACCTTTGAAAAAAACGGGCTCAATGAAATGCATACATATGAAACTGCTGCTCCCATTCGCAGCCTTGCTGATAATATCTTTTTCCTGCCATCACAATGCGGATTTATCGGTTGAACCCCCCAAGCCGCCACCTCCTGGTACAGAGTTCAAATGTTCGCACGACACCATCTATTTTCAGAATTCGGTGTTCCCCGTAATCCTGACCGGCTGTGCTAAAACCGGATGCCATGATGCATCATCACACAAGGGGAACTGTGTCCTGGAGAATTATGCAGATATCAGCAAACTGGTAAATCCGTTTGATCCGCAGTCAAGCAAACTTTACATTGTCCTTTTCAGCAATTCCGATGGAAGGATGCCTCCCGGTTCACCCTTTTCACTTGAGCAGAAGAGCATTGTCTACTGGTGGATAAAACAGGGAGGATACAATAACCGCTGCGATTCCGTTGGATGTGATTCAGTCAACGTCACCTATACCATGTCCATCAACCCGATCATCCACGCCTGGTGTATTGGCTGTCACGGAGGGTCAAAACCTGCCAGCGGACTCAGTCTTGAGACCTACGAAGAGGTGGTGGCCTGTGCAAATAGCAACCGCCTGATGGGGTCCATTCGTCAGGAATCTGGTTATACCGCCATGCCACAGGGAGGAGGAAAATTGTCCTCCTGTGAAATAGCGCTTTTTCAAAAATGGATAAATATTGGTACCCCCTAATCTTGTTTTCATGAAAAAATTAGTTGCCGGCCCGTTATTGCTAATCATCGCATTGTTTATCATCCCCGGATGTTACAACGACAATGAATATGACCTCTATCCATTTTCAGCAGGATGCGACAGCAGCAGTGTGACCTATGCCCAAACGATTGCCCCGATCATGGAATCCAGCTGCAACAAGTGCCACTCAACCATTGTGGCCTCCGGCAATGTGGTAACCGATAGCTATGATGGCCTGAGTATTGTCGCAAAGAACGGAAAACTCTGGGGAGGCGTGAATGCGGAACCTGGTTTTGTCCCCATGCCAAATGAGGGCAGCAAATTATCCTCCTGCGACTTAGGTAAAATTAAAAAATGGATCAATGCAGGATCACCGAACAATTGAACCGTTGAATATGTCAAATCAACTGAAGTGAAATGAAAACCGTTACCTTGTTTATTGCCGGTTTGTTGCTCTATGCATGTTCGGCAGAGGCCCAGAGATACATGACCAAAAGCGGGAATATCAAATTCTATTCTGATTCCCGGATGGAGAAAATCGAGGCATACAGTCATGTTGTCAGCAGCATTGTGGATATGACCACCGGGGATTTTGTATTCAAAGTGCCGATGAAATCCTTTGCATTCGAAAAGGCTCTGATGCAGGAGCATTTCAACGAAAACTATGTGGAATCGGAGAAATACCCGAATGCCACATTTCTCGGAAAGGTGGTCAATGTCAGAGAGATCAATTTGGGGAAGGATGGCCTGTATTATGCAAATGTCACCGGAAAACTCACCATACATGGCATCACCAAAGAGATCAGCGAGAAGGGCTCCTTTGAGGTAAAGGAGGGGAAGCTGATCGGCAAAAGCAGATTCAATGTATTGCTCGAGGATTTTAATATCTCCATTCCGGGCGCGGTTATCTTAAACATTTCCAAAAGCATCGAAATCACGGTGGATGTTACTTTGGAGAAAGCAACCATGTAACATGAAGAACAGGATATTTATATTACTCGCAATTACAGGCATGATGATCTCTGCAACGGCAACGGCACAGGATGATCTGATGAACATGCTGAACAAGGATGAAAAGCCAGCCATCGATTATGTTTCGGCCACCTTTAAAACGACCAGGGTGGTGATCGGACATTCATCGGAGAACCCGCCGAAGGGAAATCTGTTGTTTTTGATCACCCATCATTTCGGGGCGCTCAACACAGGCTATGAGAACCTGTTTGGTCTGAAACAGGCCACCATCCGTTTGGGCCTGGAATACGGCGTAACCGACTGGCTCGGATTGGGGGTAGGTTTAAATACCCTGAGAAATACCTGGGATGGATTTTTAAAAGTCAAGGTTTTAAGGCAAAGCACAGGGGCAAAGCGCATGCCGCTTACCATGACGCTTTTAGCAAGTACCGCCATTTACACCACCAGGTGGGAGGATCAGACCCGTAAAAATTATCTTTCCTCCAGAATATCCTATGCTTCCCAGGTGATCATTGCCCGGAAATTCGGAGAGCGGTTTTCATTTCAGATCGCCCCCACCTATGTCCATGTAAACCTTGTGCCTACGGCCGAGGACCACAACAACATCTTTTCGCTGGGCGGAGGCGGGCGCTTTAAGATCAGCCAGCGCGTTTCGGTCAATGCTGAATACTATTACCTTTTCCCGGGTCAAATTAAATCGAGGCCTGCCTACAGCTCCTTTTCCACTGGCGTTGATATTGAAACAGGCGGCCATGTCTTCCAGATCTTCCTGACAAATTCCATGGGCGAAAACATGGAATCCATTGTTACGGAAACGGCAGGCACCTGGTTTAATGGAAATATCTTCCTGGGATTCAATATTTCCAGGATATTTACCGTAGTGAAGCCGAAAGAATTCAAATAAATGGTCAAATGTTTGGTTATTGCCCTAACATATTTATCTTTGCAGGGAATGTAAATCCAAATGATTACAGAATCCTACGATAAGCAAACCGGAATAGTGGCGATTGTTATGACGGGCACAGTCACCGTGGATGAATACATTGAATGGACACGTACATTGACTCCGGGGAAAATCTCATCGCGTAAGTTGAAATTGATTGTCAATGGAGTTAAAGCCAATTATTCATTCAGACCAGTTGAATTCCTGAAAATAGACCAGTGGATTTCGGATTTATGCACCCTTTTTGAATCGGTGGTAATTGCCCGCGTTCATTTGAGGCCAAAAGAGACCGCCATATCAGAGATGGCAGACAAAAGACAGCATCCTTCAAATTATATCACGGGGATGTTCACAAGTCAGGAATCTGCGGAACAATGGCTTTTAGAGCGCTAAAACTCAAAAGCCAATCCGATCTTTGGAATAAAGGAGAATTGATACAAACTGGGCGCAGCATAGACACTCCACCTTAAATTTGCCTCTTTCGTATAAAAACACCAGCCGAGTTTAAGCTCTTCCCACGGCCCTTTGTCATCTCCCCAGGTGTCTCCGGTCCATGTACTCCATGAATAACCCGCTTTCAGGCTGATATAGGGATAACTGGTCCGGGTTTCCTTTATTTTGCGCAAATTAAATCTTAATTGTAAGTAGGCGATTATGCTTTCCGTATTGTAGGTTGAAACCCCCAAACCCAATGAAAAGGTATTGGAAAACTGATATCCGTGTGTCGTATACACTTCAAGGATCGCCTTTGGGGAAACGCCTTTGGGGAATGATGCTCCGGCCGAGACCCCCACGTCGAAGAAATATCCTTTGTTGTGTATTGCATATGACTTTTTAGCCTTGGGACTGAGTACCGTCGAATCCTGGGCACTGAGTGCCGTCGAGGTCAACAATAAAATAAAAAGGATGATCCTGGTCTTCATCGTGAGCATAGCTAAATCATTAATTTAAGAATACAATAGGAATAAAAACCCGGGCCGCCATCTTTATGGTCCTTGCCTTTAAGATCATGAAGGGTAATATTACAGCCTGCCGCCAAAAACGCCTCATAGGCGCTTTTTGTATTCGCGTAGGGCACGATGGTGTCGTCCGTCCCATGCAAGAGGGTTACCTTCGCCTTTGGTGCCCATCCTGTTGTTTTTCCGTTTATAATTAAACTGTTTTTTGCCAATGCCGCGAGGAACTTCTTGGTATTGGGGTTATTCTTCTTGTACATTGAATCGGCCATGACATTGGTGAGTTTTGTATCCAGCATGGCCGAAACCTCGTCGGTCGTGTACTTCTTTGAAAGCACCCAATCCTTATAGTGGGATAAAAGAGGTTCTTTAAAACATTGCTTAATATCTAATTGTAAATTATCCCCATAATCGAGACCCAGCACCAACAAAGGGATTGTGACCGGCTGGCTGCTGTAGTTCTTAAGAACAAATTCGTCATACGATTTCACTAAATCATAGGCGCCACCACCGGCAAATACCTGGTCTATCACAAAGGCATCCTTATAAAGTTCTTGCGTCTCTACAAATTTGAGAAAACAGAGGGAGGCCTGGCCGCCCTGGGAATAGCCCAGGACAGTGATTTTGTGAGATATTTTTCTGCTGATCGAACCAAAGTATTCTTTTGCAGCCAAAAGCATGTCGGCAGAAACCTGGCCGGTATTTTCAACACAATAATAGGGATGAATCGAATCGGATGTGGCGCCATAACCAATATAATCCGGTACCACAACACAATAGCCGAATAGTGAAAAAAGACCTTCGGTTGCACCCATCCTCACAGAGGGAGCTTCGTAATTTGCTCCAAGGGTATAATGAAGCCCTAAAATAGTTCCCAATCTCGCATAATCTGCATCAACAGAAGGGTAAAAAATTGCTCCTGACGCAATGATCGGTCGTTCTTGAGGGTCTAAGGTCCAGTAATTAATTGAAACTACCTTGATTTTCTTATTGGGTAAACCCTTGAACAGGATCCCATTCGGGTCTTGTTTCGTTCTTATGGCCAATTCATACTTGTCTATGGTTTCAACCTTGTTAACGCCGACAAGGACCATCCAATCTTCCTCGGCCAGTGGCTCTTTCTTACAAGAGATTAAGGAAAAGATCAGGAAGCAGTACAACAATATTTTTTTCATCATCGGATATGGTGTTTAAAATCCTGTATTAAAAAAGAAATGCGCATGAGATTTCAAGTCCCTGTTGTTTCAGGGCGCCAAAGTACTCGGAATTAATTCTGTTCAGATTCCACCTGTACCGTCCCTCAACCTGGAATTTCCAGATATCAAAACCCATTCCGGCGGCTACCCCGAAATACAGTTTATTGATATTGCTTTTGATAACGCTTTCATTAATGTCATCAAGATGGTAGAACAGATCCCCTTCATAGCTCACTACATAGGATCCGTATATGGCTCCCAATATATAGGGCCTGAAAATCTTGCTTAATTGCAGCCCCACCTTAAAATTAACAGGAACATCAATGGTTTGCATGGTTGTAACCAAATCTGTAAAATAGATCAGATCTGCATCGGTCGATGAATTTGTAAAAATAATTTCAGGTACGATCGAGTAATTTACAAAACCTCCTATTTTGTATTGGAACAGGGCGCCAAAAGTCCAGCCCGACTGTGCCTCAAAGTCAGAATAATAGCCTTTGCCGTAGTTCTCCAAATGGACCAAGTTGAAGCCAGCCTTTACGCCGATTCTCCAGGGTCTTTCCTGGGCAGACAATGGTTTTTCCTGGGCCGAAACACTGCTTATGAGTGCGCACGCACATAGTAGTATTGTTATGATCTTTCTCATGTTCCCGTGGAGGTTATAGGTATCGTTCTACAAAGTTAACATTAAATACGCTGTTTACAGAAAATATTATGATCATCGTTCAGCTTGTATCATCATTTTCTTTACGATTCTTGTTTCGGGGGTCTGCAAAACCATAAAATAGATCCCGCTGTAATCCGGCTGTGCAATAAATTCCCGGTCATGGCATCCAGCCGTTAAATATTCATTGACCAGGGTTTTGACAGGATTCCCGTTCATGTCATATAGGACCAGATTTACCTTGCCTGATCTGGGTATCGAAAAACTGATCGTGGTGGAACAGGAAAAGGGATTTGGAACGTTCTGCTCAAGATGATACCCCATTGCGCTGTTTCCGTCAAATACCGAAGTGACTACGGTTGAATCCAGGTCATAATGGCGGAGGAGGGCATAGTTGAATTCGGCAATAAACAGATCATGGGTATGGCTGTCGTAATAAAATACCGGCATGGCAATCCCCGATTGCTGAAAGAGCATACGGGATGAGGTAAGCGCAAATGTGGAACCGTTGTATTCGTTCACTTTGACTTCGCCCCCGATGGATGAAATCCCGAATATTTTGTTTTCGCCATCCAGGTATCCCAGGAGGTGTTCTGCAGCAGGAAGCGATGCAACGACATGATAGTTTACGGGGTTAAGGATTTTATTTCCAAAGAACAAATTTCCTGAAGCTGCATTATAGGCCATCAAATTGCTTTCGAATACCGAGCCATTGGGCCATACGGCAGAGAGGTCGGCGGAATCGATCAATGCAAGTGAATTTAGATCGAAAACCTTCAGCTTCTTTTCGGTTTTTTGAAGCGCCAGGAGCTTGTTTAGCGGCGGGAAGGTGATCAGTTGAATAATTCCGATGCCATAATGGTACTCCTCATTGAAATGAAACCCGGGAATTGAAATGACATCCTCTTCCGTCAGCGTTTGCGCGTTCACTTTTATAATGCATCCAAATTCAGGGAAACTGATGAAAATACGATGGCTCGATTGATCCAGGTACATGGTTGGAATGGCATCTTTGCGTCCCTCAGGGATCGACAGCATGATGGTGGCTGTTTTTTCGTTGGTGTTGCAATTGAACACCGACACGGAACTCTCAAATTCATTCAATACGAACAATCTTCCAAGCAGGGAATCGACCGACACGACACAGGGCCATACACCCGCCTTCATTTGAGTTAACCCATGTGTGTTTTTATCATAGGTGATCACCCGGCTGCCGCCCAAACGCTTGGCGATATACAACCGCTGACCGTCGGGAGCGCATGCGAAATCATCGGCTGATTCTCCGATATCCACCGAGTCGATTTCATTGGTCTGAAGATCCAATAACTCCACATAACCGCTGTGCATATCAGGAACGATAAGGATGTGCCGGGTATTGTCCATGGCCAGTCTCGCTGTTTTATCTCCCATTTTTACAGAATCCAGGGCCGAAGTTCCAGGGATGTGCTTGTATATTTTGCTCCAGCTGCCATGTTCTCCCTGGCCCGAATATCCATCTTCATTGGTCATGAACAGCGTCTGTAAATAAGAGGAATATACCTTTTCGGTGGTTTCCATGCTTGTGCTCACTGCCGATACGATCGTTTTTGTCGAAATCCGGATGGTTTTAATATCATTTACCCCAAACAGGAACAACCGGTCATTCACTATATCCAGAAGCAATTCCCCCAAAATATTGGCCGACGGAACAGAGATCGTATTCAGCAAAGAATAGGGGGCTGTGGAAGAGAAGGCTTTGATGACCATGTTGGGACCCACCATGTTGCGCGAAACCGTGTAAATAATATGATTCGTTTTGTCGAAACCGATATCACCCATCACATACCCTGTCGGGAATGAATCGATGGCGCTCAAATCATTTCCGTTGCATATTTTTATCCGGTTGTTATCAGCCAGAAAAACATGGTTGTTGATTTCGTCGAAACAAATTCCGTTGCAACTGTTCAGATAGGCGTACGTGCCCGCTACCTGGCTGTTTAAAGGATTGATAAGATAGGTGATCACGGGGGAGGTTTCGGGTGTGGTAGCCAGCAAAAAACCATTGGAGGGATTGCATTCCAATTCATTTTTAAGCCCGGCAAACGGAAGTTCAACTGAACCTGTTTCCTCTTTTGTTTCCAGGTCAATAATGGAGGCAAATTCTGTCTGGAAACCCGAAGCGTAAGCTTTTCCGCGCACTTCATCAACAGCCACATCAAAAATTTTCAACACATTTTTGTGTTCGCTTACCAGCGCATTTTTTATATCGACCTGGTTAACCAGGTAGTAACTTGAAGTTTGTGATGAACTCTTTAAACAAGAGATCATGACCATAACCAAAACCAGCAGCAATAATTTTGTTTTCATATTCCTGTGATTTAAAAAGTAATCGATTAACCTGGTCGATCCGCCATAAGGGTCGTCCTGAATCACGCTACACAAAGATACATCCATGACGCATAAAACATGCATCATCAAAAAACTATTTTGTTCTCAGAAACAATGTTGTACCTTTATCCTGTTGTTAATCGGAAATAATCACCCAAACCTCAAATACCATGAAAAAAATTTCGTACTTTTTATTTTTTATCGGGGTAGTTTCTACGCTGCAATCTTGTAAAAAAGATACCACCACGCCCGTAAGTGACCCGTATGGAATGTTTCAATATTCCATTAAGTCAAACGGATGGGTGACCTTCACAAATACCTCTACAGATGCAACTTCATTTTTATGGGATTTTGGTGATTCTACCACTTCAACCTCCGCTGCGACAACATTTGACCATCAATATCAAAATGCCGGGGTTTACAAAGCAGTGCTTAATGCGTATGGGAATGGAAAAGTGGCCAGTGCCTGGGCACAGATAAATATTACATCTGAATCTGCATCTGTCATATTTTATACCTACCATAAATTTTGGACATCCAACAGCATTTACGTGAACATCGGAACCGACACGATGATGATGCTTGGTTATCAAAGTCCGGGCTCTTTACCGCCAGATTGTGGGAGTTTCGGCTACCCGAACTTTAATAAACCACTCGGAACCTATACCTATGAAGCCCGGTTTACCTATAATGATTACCTCAATAACTGGTATTTCTATACTACCGGCACGGTGACCTTCAAGACGGGATGCACCCAGGTGAATCTCAGTAAATGGGACAGCAGTCTTGTTAAACGCCCACATTGACCGATTCCCGCCGGCTTATCCACTCACATACTTGTCAACATTGAAATCTACAGGATTGCCGGGTTCGTTCTGATATACCTGGGAAAACATGGAGGGATGATTCCTTTTCTGATATCCTTTATTTAAAGTGAAAAAAAGGATTGCTTCCCAAAAACCGATTTTAATGTTCGGGTAAGAACGCTTAAGGATCGAGAGGTTGGAATAGAAGTGCCATTTTATTTTGTCATACCCATCCAGTAATGCTTCAGGAGAGATATTTTCAGGCCTGATGATCACTTTGGAGGCATCAAACCTGTTCCAGTCATCGGTAAGGATACGTCCCTGTGAACGTAATTTATTGAATACCGGTGTTCCCGGATAGGGTGTCATCACACATGCCTGAAAGAAAGCCGCTTTTGAACGTGTAAGAAAATCATGCGCAATATCAAACACTGCGGGCGTGTCTGAATCAAGTCCAAAGATGAGTGACGCCATGGTCATAATCCCGTTATCCTGTAGTTTTTTTACAGCAAGAATGTTTTCATCTACTGTTTTTAAGGTTTTACGGTATTGATTGATGCCCGAATCTGACATCGATTCAAATCCGATCAGCAATGCCCTGCATCCCGATTGGTATGCGAGTTTGATGAGTTCTGTGTCGCTGGCCACCTGAATAGAAGCCTGTCCCACCCATATCTTCTTCTGTGGAATCATCGCCCTGAACAACTCCTTCGCATAGCGTTTATCCCCGGTGATGTTGTCGTCAAGAAAGAAAAGGTTTTTTTCTTTACATGATTCAATGTCGGTAATGATATCAGAAATGGGTTTGTGACGTTGGCGGGTTCCAAAAAATCTTGATACAGTACAAAAATCACAATTGTACGGACAGCCACGGGTGGTTTCGATGGGTGCAATCGAAAATTTACCCGAAGAACACTTGATCAAATCCCTTCGGGGCATGACATGACTTTGCAGATCAGGTAATTTGTCAAGTTTATAGAATGATTTCAAACGATGATGCCTGATATCATCCAACACAATATCCCAAAGTCCCTCAGCCTCTCCAATTACCACCGCGTTGCCATATAAAATGGCTTCATCCGGCATCGCTGTGGCGTGGATTCCTCCAAATACGACAATTTTCCCACGTTTTTTGAATTCATTGGCTATCTGGTAACCCCTGATACAGGTTTGGGTCATAATTGAAATGCCGATGACATCGTAATCGCCGTCAAAATTCACCTTCTCACCATATACCTCCTCTACAATTTGTATTTCATGTTCGGGCGGGGTAAGTGCAGCAATCAGCGACAGGGTGAGCTGTGGTATATCCATTGAATTGGGTCGCTGCTCCTGAATTAAACAGGGTGCTATAAGTAAAATCTTCATTCAAATGATCTTTAAACGGGGCTATTGCTGGAGCCATTCATGAATTGCAAAGTTTAGGAAATATAGCAGGATTTTTTGATGCTCTTTGACAGGGCAAAATTAACCAAATTTCTTTGAAACAGTTGATTGCTGCCCAAATTGGGAAAGTCAGTCCTCAAAGTGGTCAGCTGATCCGTTAAGTCCACATTTGAACGAAGTCCATTCTGGCAATAATTACCGTATGATAGCTTTACCTACTACAATCCGGTTTGAAGTTTTGACCTTAACCAGGTAGAGGCCGGCGGTTAATCCGCTGACATCGATATCCAATGGTTGCTGGGGGCGGAAGGAATTTGACAGAACATGCCGGCCCGTGATGTCGTACAGATCAACCTGGATTTCTCCCGGATCAAAGGAAGTCAGCCGGATCGATATCCGGTCATGCGCAGGGTTTGGGGAGAGGATAATTCCGCTATTCTTTCGTGCCGGCTCTTCAATATTTAATCCGCCGCCGTTCGTGGTCTTCAGGATCGCACCGCTCCCCCCTGCGGCAAAACCTACACTTGGATTGATGAAAAAGACTGAATTCAGCGGTTGTGTAGTGATTTTCGTTAAGTACCATGAATTTCCCCCATCCCAGGTTTTCAAAATGATACCCTCCTCCCCGGCAATGTAGCCGGTTTGGCTATCGGGAAAATGGACCGAAAACAGATCCTCGACCATCAGGGGTATTTTGGTCCATGAAGTCCCGCCATCCGTGGTCCGCAGGATCTGCCCGTTTTCACCCACGATGAACCCGTTCAGTGAATCGGTAAAGCAAACACTTCTCAAGGCGGCTTCAGCCTGGTAAGGATGAATGGTCCATGTTGAACCGCCATCGGTGGTATGAATGATCGCTCGTCCGTCCTCGCTGAAATATCCTACGGCAAACCCGTTTGTCGGACTGGTGAAAAATACTCCGTTCAAGCTAAAATAGTACTCATTCCAAATCTGGGTCCAGGTTATTCCTCCATCGGTGGTTTTGAAAATATCGCCATAATATCCCACCGAATATCCGGTCATCTGATTGGGAAAAGCCAGCGCTTTGGGCCAGCCATACGCCCCCGATTGCGTCACATTCCAGGTCAATCCTCCGTCGGTGGTCCTCAGGAACGCTGCCTTCCAGTTATGCCAATCCATCCAGGAGGCAGCCACGACGGCCGTATTTTCATCAAGAAAAGCAACGTCATTCGGTTCATACGTGCTGCTGCGGTAACATTCCTGCCAGGTTTCGCCACCATCGTTTGACGCCATGATACAATAATACCCCGTGGCGAATCCTTTGAGATCGTTCACGAAGGTTATCTTGCTGAAGTTGGTGTTGGTGCCCGATGTGAGCGGGGTCCAGTGCTCTCCGCCATCGACCGTTTTCAATATGTTTCCCCCAAGACCCACCCCGTAGCCTGTATTCGCATCCGTAAAGGTGAGTGATAAGAGGTGTGAACCCGCCGGCCTGGAATTCCACGTAATTCCACCATCGGTTGTCTTAAGAATGCCGTCTCCCGAACTTGAGGCAAAACCCGTGGTGGGGCTCGTAAAGGTCACGGATAACAATCCCTGTTCTATTGGCATCGTAATCTCCGTCCAGGTCGCGCCCCCGTCCGTTGTCCTTACCAGGTAGCTGTCCCAGCTCTTCATTCCCACCGCACACCCATTCAGTGAATCGGTAAACCAGATGGAACGCAGCTCATCGGCAATGTATTCCTTCTGGATGGTCCAGCCCAGTCCGCCGTTGACGGTCTTGATGATCGTTCCATGCTGGCCGCATGCGTATCCTACTAGGTCGTTCAGGAAAAATATGGATTCGAGGTCGGCGGCCCCGCTCCATTTCGACTTGATCCAGGTTGCTCCCCCGTCGGTGGTTTTCAGGATCAGGCCATGCTGGCCGCAGCTATAACCGATGGTTTCGCTGACGAAGAAGACCGATCGCAATTCAAAGATGGTTCCGCTTGTCTGTGCATTCCAGGTGACCCCGGCATCGGATGTTTTCAGGATGGTCCCGTCATATCCGGTGGCGAACCCCACCGATGCTGAAGGAAAGGAGACCGATAACAGGTTGGACTGTGTTCCGCTGTTGCAAAATGCCCAGGTTTGACCTCCGTTGGTTGTCTTCAGGATCGTCCCGAAATCCCCGACGGTAAATCCTGTATTGGCATCGACAAAATCGACAGAATACAAAGGATTTCCCTGAATTTTAGGATTTTTCCAGGTCCACTGGGCCGATAAACTCAAAGGGAGCAGGAGCAGGAGGCACCACGTGATTAAAAATTTCATTGTTTGCGGGTTGTCTATATGAAATTCAAATGTACCTCAAATTTGAAACAAAGTTTGGAAAAATTAAATATATCGGATTTGCTGGAGAAGCCAGTGGAGTAAAACATCCCAGACCGGTCGCAATGCACCAGCTTAGATGTTTTATTATCAGACATTTAGTATGGTGGGTTTAGATCAGCACAAGGTGGTCAGATGATCCGTTTTGTCCACTATGCTCGCAAATATCCTCTTTTTCTCTCTTTTAAACCATAGTGCACCTTTCTCTTATTTCGGAGTTGAATACACTGAAAAGTTGTTGGTTGCCAATGGTTTAATGATATTTAAAATGAAAAATATATAAAATTAATCGATTAATTATCAGAATAATTCGGTATATTTATGGGCCTGGGAGCAGGGTGACACCACAAACCTGTTTTCCTTGAGTATAAAACATATAAGCAAAGAACTATTAAAGTATCCATTCAAATTATCAGCAAATGAGACTAAAAATTTACATGCTTGCAATCATACTGTTCAGTAGTATTGCATCTTTTGGACAAAACTCCAAACAAACAGACAGGATTATTTTAAAAATAAAAAATGAAATTGCCGATCCGGGCAAATCACGGTCTAAACAAAATCTTATCGGAAATATTAGAATTGACAATGTGACTCAAAAATTCAATGCGATAAAGATCAACAGGCAATCCATCGGGAAAAAGAGCAACGCACACATTTATGTTATTCAATTTCCACAAGGAACAGACCTGAAACAAGTCATCGATGAGTATTACAAGACCGGTGAAACTGTATATGCCGAAACTGACTTCGTAGGTTCAGGAGGAGGAACACAAGGGATTGTCCCCAATGACCAGTATTATTATTTACAATGGGGATTAAAAAACGATGGGACATTCCCCTATTCTCCTTCAATAGCCGGAGCGGATATTGATATGGAAAATGGCTGGAGTCTTGAACAGGGAGACAGCACCATCATAGTTGGAATAATTGATACCGGAAATAAGATGGATCATCCGGATTTTGCAGGAAGGATATGGAAGAATTATGAGGAAATACCGAACAATGGGATTGACGACGACAACAATGGATTTGTCGATGATGTTCAGGGATGGAATTTTGCTAATGCCAATAATGACCCGACTGATGGTAGGGGACACGGAACCAACGTAGCTGGAATTATTGGTGCAAATGGAAATAACTCGATTTTATATGCCGGTGTTGACTGGAAATGCAAACTAATGATTTTAAAAGGACTTAACAATTCAAATTTCGGGTATTATGCATGGTGGGCCGATGCCATTTATTACGCTGTAGATAATGGGGCAAACGTGATAAATATGTCTCTGGGTGGCAAAGGGGTATCCACAACGCTACAGGATGCTGTTAATTATGCGTTAGATAATAATGTAGTAATTGCAGCCTGTATGATGAACACAAACTCAGATACAATTTACTATCCTGCAAAGTATGCCGGTGTTATTGCCGTAGGTTCTACAAATCCAAATGACTACAGGTCCAATCCGTTTTTCTGGAGTCCTACAAGTGGAAGTAATTACGGATCACATATTTCTGTAGTAGCTCCGGGAAATTATATTTATGGACTGGATTATCAATCTGACACAAAGTACGAAAGTTACTGGGGTGGAACTTCACAGGCAACTCCTGTTGTTTCGGGGCTTGCTTCTTTATTATTGGCACAGGATAAAAACAGGACACCTGCACAGATAAAATCCATCATTGAATCGACTGCTGAAGACCAGGTAGGAGACCCAATCGAAGATACTCCCGGATGGGACCAGTATTACGGATTTGGAAGAATAAATGCTTTTGATGCTTTGTCTGTTTTCACTGGTATTCATACGCAGGATCCTCAAAATGAAATGGTGAAGGTTTTTCCGAATCCGTCGAAAGGGATTTTTAACATCCTGCCTCAAAACGCAGTCCTTACAAACCTGAACGTGCAGGTTTTTGATCTTACCGGTAGGCTCATTTTCGAGAAGCATTTTGGTCAGCAAAATGAATATCTCATTGATCTTTCGCATGCCGACAGGGGCGTTTATTCCCTCAGACTGCAAAACCGGGAAACCTTACAGACCATTAAACTGATCAAAAATTAATCTCATTCCCTGACAAAGCAATCCACCATGAAAAAGCATCAATCAGTTTTAAACAGGCCTTTCGGTAATGTCACCAGGTTGGGGTGATATCAAAATCGGCGGAGAGAGGGGGTGAACGTTTTCTCCACACTATTACTATTTTTTGTCGTAGCAGGAAAAACCATCTATCTTTGTGTAAAGCGACTACCCCATTCATCGTTTTTAAACATCGATGAAAATATGTGTCGGTAAAAGATTATGAATTCAATACTTGTTATCAAAACAACACTTAACAAGAAAACAGGTAAGGTGAAACATGAATCCTTACAGTTAATGGTTAGGATAGGAGGTTGAAAAACACAATTTTGGTTCATATTGGATGCATACAACAAAAAAGGCGTTGATTATCAACGCCTTTTTTGTTTATATGTCGGGGTGAGAAGACTCGAACTTCCGACCCCTTGCACCCCATGCAATTTCTACTCCCTTATAGTCAATTGCGAATATTTGTGAATGATTTGATTATCAGTATTATATAAATAATTTTTTGTAAATAATTGTTATTAATTCGAGATTTTTATACCATTTGTGTATACTTTTGTATAAACCAGAAAACGCGGTTTACACAACAAAACCTAATGGCATCTGTAAAGATAATCCTTTTTCAATCAAAAACACTTAAAGATGGACGTCACCCTGTCGTACTGCGTGTTACACATGAACGTAGGCGAAGGTACTTTACCCTGGGTGAAGGCAATAAAAGCTATGCGAGCTCACCTGAGCAATGGGATGAAATTACCGGGAGATTTCGCAAAAACCAGCCAGATTATAAATTGTTGAACCAAATCCTGATGGATATTGAAAAATCGGCCAGCGATATAATTCTCCGGTTTGATTTAGATAAAGAAACATTTACGTTTGACCGCTTTGAACGAACTTTCGGCCGCATCAAGCCTAAGGTGGAGAAACCAGTGGAGTAAACCATCCCAGGCCGGTCGTAATGGACCAACTTAGATGTTTTATTATCAGGCATTTAGTGTGGCAGGTTTAATTCAGCACAAGGTGGTCAGATGCTCCGGCTTTTCCAGGCTGGCTGAATAAATCTATTTTATGGCAGTAAATTAATTTTATTGCCATTTTATAGTTTTTATATATTTGCATAATAATTCTCTATCCATCGCTTCAGTAAAGCTAAATATCGACACCCTAAAATCATATTTCAGAGAAAAGGAATTCTTTGAAAGCCATGATTTATTTGAGTTTTACAGCAAACAAGA
>Ga0247841_10001305_pt1 | contig 57429 bp, 39 predicted proteins | sample LaCruzMarch2015__2_FD_192410 | JGI IMG/M metagenome (GOLD analysis project Ga0247841, IMG submission 192410) | Freshwater microbial communities from meromictic Lake La Cruz, Castile-La Mancha, Spain - LaCruzMarch2015_18m | ecosystem: Environmental > Aquatic > Freshwater > Lake | place: Spain... | reverse complement strand
CACAAAGTGCGCTATGTCGGCGATCGCGTCGCCGCCGTCGCCGCCGAGTCGGAAGAAATTGCCGACGCGGCCCTCGCCCTGATCCACGTCGAATACGAAATCCTGCCCGCCATCCTGGATGCCAAGCAGGCGCGCCTGCCCGGTGCGCCGGTCATCCATGACGAGCCCGAGGCGCGCGTCGTCATCCCGATCGAGTATGATCCCAAAACAAATCTGGCCGGGCATGTCCGCATTGACGTCGGCGACTTGGCGCGCGGCCTGGCCGACGCCGATCTCGTCGTCACCCGCGAATTCAAGGCCCACTATGCCCAGCATTGCCCGATCGAGCCGCACGTCACCCTCGCCCTGTTCGACGAAGACGGCCGGCTCGTGTTGGTCACCAGCACCCAAGTGCCGTTCCACGCCCGGCGCATCGTCGCCCAAGCCCTCCAGATTCCCCTGAAAAACATTCGCGTGATCAAGCCGCGCATCGGCGGCGGCTTTGGCAGCAAGCAGGAGGTGTTCCTCGAACAGCTCTGCGCCGCGCTGGCCTTGGCGGCCAAGCGCCCCGTCAAAATCCGCTACTCGCGCGAAGACGATATCGCCCGCAGCCGCACCCGCCATGAAATGTATGTCACGATCACGCTGGGTGCCAAACGCGATGGCACGCTCACGGCCATGGGCATGAACGTGCTCAGCAACACCGGCGCATACGGCGCGCACGCCCTCACGGTCGCCTCGAATTGCGGCAGCAAAGTCCTGCCGCTGTATCCCTGCGCCAATGTCTTATTTGACGCCACGGTGGTCTACACCAACCTGCCGGTCGGCGGCGCCTACCGCGGCTACGGCGCGACGCAGTCCGCCTTTGCCATGGAATGCGCGCTCGATGAACTCGCCCACAAACTCGGCTTCGACCCACTGGCCTACCGCCAGCAACTCCACATTCGCAGCGGGCAAACTTCGCCGATCTTCGCCAAACTCGGCGAAGGCAAGGCCGGCGTCCAGCAATCCATCGGCAGCTGCAACCTCGAAGAATGCATCACCCGCGGCGCCGCCGCCATCGGCTGGCAGCAGAAATATAAGTCGGACAGGTCAGACTTTTCCGACCAGTCCGACTCGTCTGCGCAGCCCTACCGCCGCCGCGGCGTCGGCATGTGTACCCTCATGCAGGGCTCGAGCATTCCGGAAATCGACATGGGCGCCGCCTCCCTCAAAATGAACGAGGATGGCTCGTTCAATCTGCTGGTCGGCGCCACTGACCTCGGCACTGGCAGTGACACGATCCTGGCCCAAATCGCCGCCGATGTCCTCGGCGTCGACACGACCGACATGCTGGTCTACTCGTCCGACACCGACCTGACCCCGTTTGATGTCGGCGCCTATGCCTCGAGCACGACCTACTTGAGCGGCAACGCCGTGATCAAGACCGCGGAAACCATCAAGGCGCAACTCCTGCGCGTCGCCGCCGAACTGGCCGGCAAAGACAGCGCCGGCGCGGCCCTGCGCGACAAACATGTCGTCTTCGTCGATGGCACGCGCGTGCCCTTTGCCGAGATCGCCTGCTATGCCCTCTATCAGAAAAACCAATTCCAAATCGCCGCCACGGAATCTTATATTTCACATGTCTCGCCGCCGCCCTTCTCGGCCCACTTCGCCGAAGTCGCCGTCGATACCGAAACCGGCGAGGTGAACCTGCTCAAATATGTGGCCGCCGTCGATTGCGGCGCCGAGATCAATCCGCAACTCGCCCGCGGCCAGACCGAGGGCGCGGTCGTCAACGGCATCGGCTATGCCCTCTGCGAGGAATTCATCTTTGATCGCGCCGGCCGCCTGATCACCGATTCGTTTATGAATTACAAAATCCCCTCGACCCGCGATCTGCCCGAACTGGTCACCATCCATGTGGCGAGTCACGAGCCCACCGGCCCGTTCGGCGCCAAGAGCGTCTCGGAAATCTCGATCAACGGCGCGCTGCCTGCGATTGCCAATGCCATTTTCAACGCCACCGGCGCGCGCCTGACCGATGGCCCGTTCACGCCCGAACGCGTCCTCAACGCCATCCGCGCCGCACACCAATGAATACTTTTCTCGTCCCACCCAAGCACGTCCGGCTGCACACCGCCACGTTGCAGCTGCCGCGCGGGGTGACCGTTCAGGCGGACGCAGCCTGCAGCGCCGCCACACATCATCTGCAAGAATTACTGGGCGCATACAGCAAAACATGCCGTTTGTCCATCGCACCCGCGCTTATTATAATTTCCCAAAAGGTCACCGGCCACGGCCCTGAAAGTTACACGCTGGAAGTCACGCCGCGCGGCATCACGATTGTCGCGGACGACGCTGCCGGCGCATTCTATGCCGTCCAGACTCTGCGCGAATTGCTGGCCAGCCATGGCGATGTACTGCCGTGCTGCACCATCCGCGATTGGCCCGATTTCCGCCGGCGCGGCGTGTATCTCGATGTTTCGCGCGGCCGCGTCCCGACGTTGGCCTGCCTCAAAGACCTGGCCACCCTGCTTGCCCAATGGAAAGTCAACGAGCTGCAGCTCAACATTGAAAACGTGTTCCAGTTTACCGCGCATCCGGACATCGGCAAAGGCTACAGTCCCTTGTCTGCCAAGGACATCGTCGCGCTGCGCGAGCATTGCGCCCGGCATCATATGCAGCTTGTCGGTGCCTTTGCCAGTTTTGGTCATTTTGAGAAAATTCTGCAATTGCCCAATTACCGCATGCTGGGCGAGCTGCCTAGCCACCATGAATGGCCCGGCGGCACGACGATTTGCCCGACCGATCCGCGGTCAATCCGCTTTATAGCCGAGTTGTACGCCGAATTTGTCCCATTGTTCACCGCCGCTGACTTTAACATCAATGGCGACGAGCCGTGGGAATTGGGCGAGGGCCGCAGCAAACGCAAGGCGGACAAGGTCGGCAAAGGCCGTGTCTATCTCGACTTTGTCCTGCAATTGGACAAGCTCTTGCGCAAGCATGGCAAACGCACAAATATGTGGACGGACATTGTGCTGCAACATCCGGAGCTGCTCGACGATGTGCCGCGCGACATGGTCATGTGCAATTGGGATTACGATCCGGCCGGCGAACGCCTGCGGCGCACGGGCGAGATCGCCGCGCATGGCTTTCCCGTGGTCGTCTGCCCCGGCACCAGCAGTTGGAACACGCATGGCGGGCGCATGCAACTGGGCATGGACAACATCCGGAGTTTTGCTGCAGAAGGCCTGCGGCACCGCGCGGAAGGCTTGCTCAACACGGATTGGGGCGACAACGGGCATCGCAACTTGCTGGCCGTCAGCCTGCATAATCTGGCGTGGGGCGCGGCCCAGTCATGGCACCACACCGGCACGAATGCCGACGACTTTACTGCCCGCTTCAGCCGCGCCGTGTTCGGCATTCAGGACGCCCGTTTTGCCGATGCCTTGCGCACGTTGGGCGGTTGTGCGCACGCATGCCTTCTCTATGGCATTCTCATGAAACCGATCCAGTGGAATTGGGACGCGCTGGGTGGCGCACTGCACGGTTTGAAGGAGGTCAATCCCGAAACGTTGCGCGCGCATGCCGCCGCGCTGCGCACAATGCGCTGGCCCGCGCTGCCGGCCGCGGCGACCCCGTTTGCGCGGCGCTTGCGCGAAGAACTGGTCATGGCAACCGCGCTCGATGCACTGGCCTGCCGCCGCGCCTTGGCGTTCAAGCATGCACAACTTGGCGCACAGGTTGCGCCGCGCGAGTGGCAGGGGCTTGGCGCGCAGACCGAAGCAGTCATGCACGCGTTTGCGCGTGTCTGGCGCCTGCACAACCGGCCGTCTCGTCTGCGCGAGCATCTGGCCGGCTTCCGCGCCACGCTGCGCACGTATCAGCAGAACCAATTAAAATGAATCTCCACCGCGCCACGCGAGAATGTAGCCAGCAATCCGCGAGCAACGGCGCACAAAGCGCACCAATAGATAAGCTAACACTGCTGCCGTCCCCTGGGGGTCTGGCACTCGCGCGGTACTCTGATCCCCCTTTCGGCAAAATCCCTCCCCCCGCCAAGCCGGGGTACTCCCTTTACGAAAGGGAGACTGGGACGGACGCAAGCAGCGCCGGGAGTCGCAGCCGTCCCCCTTTGGAAAAGGGGGTTGGGGGATTTATGCCGCTGCTCTTCACACCACCGATTTGGGAAGTCAGTTGCTTTTCCCACGGACATCCAATAAGAGGCCTGCCATGAGATTCAGTCTTTGCTTGCTGCTGGTCGCGGGCAGCGTGTTGAGTGGCTGTCGCCACAACGAACCGGCCACCCTGGCGCAACCGGCGCGCGCCGTGCAATCCGTGGTCGCACGCGAACAGACCGTGCCCATCCAGGAAGAAGTTGTGGGCACCGTCGCCGCCGAGTTGCGTGCCGTGATGTCCGCAAAAGTCAGCGGCGCCATTGAGCAGATGAACGCCGTGCCGGGCCAGGTCGTGACGGCCGGCTGCGTCATTGCCCGGCTGCACGCGCTCGAGATCACGGCCCGGCGCGACCAGGCGCTCGCCATGCGTGATGATGCCCGGCAGGAATTCGAGCGCGTCAAGCAATTATTGGAACAGAAGATTGAATCCCAGCAGAAATTCGATGCCGTGGCGACCCGCCATCGTACGGCGCAAGGCGCGCTGGACGAGGCCAACGCGATGATGACCTACACGACCATTTTGGCGCCGTTCGACGGGGTCATCGTGCGCAAACGTGCCGACCAAGGCGACTTGGCCACGCCCGGCCTGCCGCTGGTCGAGATCGAAAATCCGCAGCGGCTGCGGCTCGAAGCCGAAGTGCCGGAAGCGGCGGCCAATCGCATTCAGCTTGGCATTGCGTATCCAGTGACCATTGATGCCGCGCAGATGCACACGAATGCGACGGTCAGCGAGATCGCGCCCTCGGCCAATCCGTTCAGCCGGACGGTGTTGATCAAACTGAATCTGCCGCGCGGCCCGGCGTTGCATGCCGGCCAGTTCGGCCGCGTCACCATCCCGACCGGCGAAAAACGCACGCTGATTGTGCCGGCCAGCGCAGTGGTGACGCGCGGCCAGCTTGAATTTGTGTTTGTCGTCAGCGGCAAGACGGCGGTCATGCGCATCGTGCGCAGCGGCCGCCGCGCGGCCGGCGGTGTTGAAATTCTGGCGGGCCTCAGCGACGGCGAACACGTCGTGACCAGCGGCGCGGATAACCTGCGCGACGGGCAGGCCATTCAAGAAGGCACATCCGGCTATCGCGGGGAAAAACAGGGAAAGTAGCATGTGCGAACCCGAAACCCCGCTCCAAATGCGCCACACGACCATCAGCAAAAAAGGTGCCTCAATAGGCGATGGCGCTCTGTTACGTTGCAGCCGTCCCCCTTTCGTAAAGGGGGTGGCGCACGCCGTGTGCGCCGGGGGATTTCGTGCAGCACGGTTGCCACACCAGCCGCCCAACCTGCGTCTTCGCTCCAGCAGCAGGCTGATAGTGATTTCCCAAGCTCTGCAAACCCACAGACTTTCTCCACGCAAAACCCGGAATAGACTTCATGCATGAAACACCCCCGGCGCTTGGATTTGCAGGCCGGCTGGCCAGCCTGTTTGTTGCCTCGAAATTGACGCCCCTGCTGATCATCGCCGCAATCCTGCTCGGCGGCGCCGCCATCGCGTTGCTGCCGCGCGAGGAAGAGCCCCAAATCAAGGTGCCGATGATTGACGTCATGGTGGCCATGCCCGGCGCCAGCGCGAAAGAAATCGAAGAACGCGTCACGCGGCCCATGGAGAAATTGTTGTGGGAAATTCCCGGCGTCGAATATATTTACTCCACGTCCAAGGAAGGGCAAAGCCTCGTCATCGTCCGGTTCCTGGTCGGCCAGAACCTGGAAGACAGCCTGGTCAAGTTGAATCAAAAGCTGCAGGGCAACTTCGACCGCATCCCGCATGGCGTGTCGCTGCCGTTGGTGAAATCAGTCACGATTGACGACGTGCCGATTTTGTGCGTGACATTGCACGGCACGAACTATGACCATTTTACCTTGCGCCGCCTGGTCGCGCAGATTGACGACGCCGTCAAGCAAGTACCGCAAGTGGCCGAGACGACCGTGATCGGCGGCGCACGCCGGCAAGTACGGGTATTGCTGGATCCAGCCCGGCTCGCATCACGCGGGCTGAGCCCAGTCGGACTGGCGCCAATGTTGCAGCAAGCCAATCGCCAGTATGTGTCGGGCACGTTGATTGCCAATAATCGCGCCATTGTGGTGGAGACCGGCGCGTTTCTCAAGGACGCGGCGGACGTCGGCAATGTCGTCGTGGGCGTCTTCGACGGCAAGCCGGTGTACCTGCGGGATGTGGCCACCATTGTGGATGGCGCGGAAGAGCCGGCGCAGTATGTCTTTTACGGTACCGGCGCGGCGCAGGGCGGGCGCGCGGACATTGCGCCGGCCGTGACGCTCAGCATCGCCAAGCGGCCGGGTGCCAACGCGGTCGCAGTGGCTGACAAGGTCTTGCACAAGATTGACGGGCTGCGCGGCGTGATCATTCCCAATGATGTGACGATCTCGATCACGCGCAATTATGGCGAGACCGCGGCGGAGAAATCCAATGAACTGCTTTTGCACATGGCGATTGCCGTGCTGGGTGTCACACTGCTGATCTTGCTGGTGCTGGGCTGGCGCGAGTCGTTGGTGGTCGCGCTGGCGATTCCATGCATGCTGGCGCTGACGCTGGTGGTCTTTTATTTGTGTGGCTATACGCTCAACCGCATCACGTTATTTGCCCTGATTTTCTCGATTGGCATTCTGGTGGACGATGCGATTGTCGTGATTGAAAACATCGTGCGCCACCTGCACTTGCCGGAGAACGCCGGCAAGTCGTTGCTCTCTGTCGCCGTGGCCGCCGTCGGCGAAGTCGGCAATCCAACCGTGCTGGCCACCTGGGCCGTGATCGCCGCCATACTGCCAATGGCCATGGTCGGCGGGCTGATGGGCCCGTACATGCGGCCGATTCCGGTGGGCGCCAGTGCCGCGATGATTTTCTCGTTGCTGGTCGCGTTCATTGTCACGCCCTGGGCCGCGGTGCGGATTATGCGCGGTCACGCACCGGCGCCGGCACCGCGCCAGAATGCCGCGGCGCGGCCGGCTCACGAGGAAGATCGTTTCACGCGGCTGTACCGCGCCGTCATGCGGCCGCTGATCACGCAGCGCGGTTGGCGCGGTTTGTTTCTCGTCGGCGTCACGGCCTTGCTGGTGCTGGCGCTGGCGCTGGTGGGCGTCGGCTGGGTCAAAGTAAAAATGCTGCCGTTCGACAACAAGAGTGAATTTCAGATCATCCTGAACATGCCGGAGGGCAGCCCGCTCGAACGCACGCTGCAGGCCAGCCGCGAGATTGCCGCGGCGATTGCGGCGGAGCCGGAGGTGCGCGATTATCAAATCTATGCCGGCGTGGCATCGCCCTTTAATTTCAACGGATTGGTGCGGCATTATTATTTGCGGCGCGGCAACAGCAGTGCGGACATTCAAGTAAACCTGACGCCCAAAGGCGAACGCGCCGCGCAGAGCCATGCGATTGCCAAGCGTGTACGGCCGCGGGTCACCCAAATCGCCGACGCGTACGGCGCGCGCGTGGCGGTGGCCGAAGTGCCGCCCGGACCGCCGGTGCTGCAAACGCTGGTGGCCGAGATCTACGGGCCGAGCGAAGCCGCGCGGCTGAAGCTGGCCGCGGCCGTGCGCGCCATTTTCAAACAGACGCCCGGCGTGGTCGACACGGATTGGTATGTGGAAGCGCCGCAGGCCAAGGCCCGTTATGTGATTGACAAGGAGAAAGCGGCGCTGCACGGCATCAGTGCCGAAACCATTTCGCGCACGCTGCACATGGCGCTTGAAGGCGAATCGCTGGAGCTCATCCACCAGCCGCGCGAGAAGGAGGACGTCGACATCATCCTGCAACTGCCGCGCGCCGCGCGCACCACACCCGAGGATATGCTGGCCCTGCGCGTGCGCGCCGGCGACGCCAATGCGCTGCCGGAACCGGGCGCGGGCGGCACCGTGCCGCTGGTGCCGTTGCGCGAGCTGGTGCGCATCGAGCCAGCCGTCATCGACACCAGCGTGTACCACAAGAACCTCATGCCGGTCACCTACGTCATCGGCGATGTCGCCGGCGCCATCGAAAGTCCGGTCTATGCGATTTTGAAAATGAACGCGGCGCTGAAGAAACTCAACCTGCGCGCGTTCGGCAATGCGCACGCGCGGCTCGCCATCCATAACGCGGCCATGCCGGCCAATGACCTGCAACTGGCATTGAAATGGGACGGCGAATGGCAGATCACACTGGAAGTGTTTCGCGATCTCGGCAGTGCCTTCGTGGCCGCGCTCATTTTGATTTATCTGCTGATGGTGGGCTGGTTCAAATCCTTCCTGACACCGCTGGTGATCATGGCGGCGATTCCGTTCTCGCTGGTGGGCATTTTGCCGGCGCACGGGCTGCTGGGCGCGTTCTTCACGGCCACCTCGATGATCGGCTTCATGGCCGGCGCGGGCATCGTCGTGCGCAATTCGATTATTTTGGTGGACTTCATCGAGCTGCGCATCGCGCAGGGCATGCCGCTGGCCGAGGCCGTCGTGGATGCCGGCGCCGTGCGCTTCCGGCCCATGCTCCTGACCGCGCTGGCGGTGGTGGTCGGCTCGGCGGTGATCTTCTTCGATCCGATATTTCAAGGCCTGGCAATCGCGCTGATGGCCGGCGAAATCGCCTCGCTCTTGCTCAGCCGCATGGCCGTGCCGGTGCTGTACTATCTGACGCGGCGGCGGGCCGACAACCAGTAGCCAGGGTTCAGGGTTCAGGGTTGAAAGAGTGGGAGCGACCTGCGTGTCGCGAGGCTGCATAGTACCGTCGTGCCGACCACCGCCACACCTTTGCCGCTGCATTCACCGCACGGCGGCGGCTCCCACACACATTTGCATGCAGAGACCCCCGTGATCCTACCGCCGGCGCATGCATGTCAACTTAACAAGCATATCTGTCGTATAAGCGGCTTCCAGCCGCTTAAGTTGACGCGCATGCGCCGCCGGCGGCGATCGGCGGGGAGCCACAAAACATGCCAACTGCCAGATCTGTGCCATGCTTCCATATGACACCACACTTCCGAAAAAGCGGACAGGTTAGCATCCCCATCCTGGCAGCGTTTCAACAAGACAAGCTGCCCGTAATATAAGGAAAGACGATAAGCCCGCCTCAGCGCAGCTCGCGCTGCAACGCGGACAGCTCAGCGCGGTAGCGCACAATCGTTTCGTGCAACGTGTTGCTGCTTGCCGCCGCGAGCAGATCGAGACAGGCAACTGCGTTACCATGCGGCGTCGCATAAATCTCCTTGGCCGCGGCGGAAATCTTCGCGTCCCCTTGCCGGCAGGCCTGTTGCACGAGCGTGCGCACGATGTTGTCGCGGTTGACGCCACCGCAGCGCAGCGCGGCATCGAGGGCGCTCTCAATCCTTATTTGGAGCAATGCCGCCAGCGTGGCAGCGGGCGCCGGCCAATGACACAGCACCGCCACCAGCCATGCATTATCAGCCGGCTTGGGCGTCGAGGCCGCCAGCGCACTTAGGCACGTCGCGATATTGGTGGCCGTGAATTGCGGCGGCCAAACCGACTCGAACTCGTACAGTTGCTCGATGGAACCAGGCCAGCCCTGGCGTTGGATTACATCCCACACAATCGGGCTGTCCAAACCAACCAACATTGACCACAACGCGAATTTGTTGGTGGCGGCGGAAAACTTTTGCAGGAGTGCTTCATCATCCGCCGTTAACGGTGCGGAGTTCAACCCGCGCACCAGACAATACGCGCTGAAAACAGCAGCGAAATCACGAGCATGCTCTGACGTTTGCATTGCCGCGCGCCGACACGCCGGTAGTAATGGTGGCAGGGCCGCGGCGTAATCAACGGGTCGTGTGGTAACAATTATCCCGGAGCGCAGCGTTTGTACTATCTCGGCGGGATGCCGGCGCAGATACCATTGGGTCAGGTGTTGGGCGGCCGGCACGCTGCTGCCCAATGTCTGTCCGCATACCATGTTTTGTGCAAAGGGGCTGAGGGCCGCCTGCACCATTTGCGCGGGCCAAGATTGCTGGAAAATGTTCCACGAGGGACGCATATTGACAAATGCATTGTTTGGCGCGGCGCGCATGATGGCGGTGGGCACCACGGCGTCACTGCGCACGCCAGAAGATCCTGATCCTCCCAGTGAAAATTTAATAACGGCGGCACTCCAGTGTGTGAAATAGAATGCTACTCGCGCAGATTGTTCGCGGGCCGGCAGGGCAGACCAGTAATTGCTGAACAAGATTTGCATGCGTGCGTTAAAATGCAGATTGGCCTCATTGCAATACTTCACCAGCAACTCGACCAAGACGTTTTCGTTAGTCGTGATAAGAGCATGCGTGGCGCGTGGCCATGCAGCGTCCGCGAGCAGAAGTTTCTTGCGCACCTGGCGCGCAGTATCAATGACATACGGTGGCCGCACATAGCAGAATACGTCGCGCACGCCGGAGCGGTCCGTCGTGCTGATCTCGCTTTGCAGCCACATGCCATTGCAGAAAAACGCCAGCGCGCCAAAGGGCTGCGACCACCAGTCGCGCCCGCGCAATTCTGGAAAATCACTGCCGGCTAGCGTGACTTGATTGGTGCCCACAACGCGCTTTTTCAGCGCAATGACGATATTGGTCATCGGATAGGCTGCCAAGCAGCGCAGATGCACGCGGCGCGGCAACGGTTCGCCCGTGGAATAAGTAACGGTGACGGAAGGAACGAGACAGCGGATCACGCCGAGAACGACAATCCCCGCCATCACCGCCGAGAGCCTGACGCGGCCAAGCCCGCGTGGCAACGGCGTCAGGATACTATAGCGCAGTGGTGTGGCACACTGCGGGCAACGCGCCCGCCATGAATGCGTGCGCGCGTCACAGGCTGCACACAGAACCATCACGCTATCCGGCAGGCACAGCAGCCAGCCCAGCGCCCACCACAGATTCAGCCCGCACAGCAATGCCAGCAGCGCCGCCAGCCAGCCCAGGCGATACCAACTCACAACCGCGAGCACCAGCATCAAGCCAATGTGCCACCAATCAATCTCGACGGACAACAATTTGTCTGCCAGGGCCGGCACAACCATGATGCAGAGCGCCACAAAAACAACATAGCGCAGCAGGGCGCCCAGCCGCAGTGACGCAGGCCGCTGCGGCCGCAGCACAAGCGCATATACAAGCACGCACAACGGCCACAACGCCAACCCGCTGATCACCCGCGGATCGAGGGCATACACGTTGAAAAGGGTAAACAAAAGCAGCGACGCGCCGAAGGCAACTGCGCCGGCTGCCAGCAACATGAATTGGCCGATCCAGCCGATTTGGTTTGAACGTGCATAACTGTTCACCAAGGCCACGCCGCTCAAGAAAATGGTCATGGCCGTCCACGCGCCCAGCACACATGGCAGAAACATGCAGGCAATGTAGCGCGCCGCGTAGGGCAGCAGCGGCGCGCCATGCCACGCGCGCTGCACGGCCCAGTACGCGCCGCAGTCAGCCCACGCCACCAAAAATAATGGTGGCAGCAATGCGCACACCAGCGGCAGGAGCACGCGCAACAACTCGAGCTGCCAGCGCGGGTCGGGAAAGCGCGCCGCCACTTGCTCGCGCCGCACGCCGACCAAGCCAACCAGCCGGTGCGTCAACCAGAGCGTTGCGCCCATGCCTGCATACGGCAGCGCCACGAACAATAACATATTGCGCGTGGTGTTGTAGTGCGGCAACAGCGAGAGGAGGCAGCCAATCAGGCACTGCGCCAGCACCAGCAGGCCGAACGGCACGCGACAAAAACGAAGAAGGTTTTTCATAAGGTCACCATGTTTTATCAACGCACCCGGCGCGGGAACACCAGCAGGCTGATAAGAAGGACATTGAGCACGACATTTGTCATGATGCCCGAACGAGTTGCCGAATCGGCCAGCAAATAGGCAAGGTCCCACCGCAGGCGGTAGTTCGCCAGCAACACTACAATGCCAATGAGAAGTAAAGCCGCGAAGACGCGCCACCAGCGGGTGAGTTTCAGCACGACGGCTAAGGCCAGCGCACTATACCATGCCAGGCAGAATACTGTGCGCAAATACAATCCGGTGTTTCTTTGAACATCGGCCATGCTTTGATATTGTTCGAACGGTTCGCGGCGCACCCTGTAATAGTCCGCAAACATATTCGGCTTTGTTAGATGCTCGCCCAACCAGTGTGCCGCACGCAACAGATTGCCGTTGTAGTAGCATATGCCCCAGCAACCGACAATCAGGAGCACGGCGCACAGCAACGCCAGCACGCGCGCGGCATTGGCCAAGACGCGGCCGACCGGCAGCGTCGCCTCGTACTCGGCTTGCGCGCGCATACCGCGCGGCCAATATATCGCCGCGGCTATCCACAGCGTCACCATGGTGATAATCACACTCAGTGGTTCCCAATAAAACGGCGAAAGCACGGTGAAGAAGCCCACCAATAATAAGCCGATGACAAGCCCCCACGCGATTTTTTCAAGCTGCACGCGCACCAGGCACAGCAGCAATGGCAGGCGCGGATTCATACGGCACCTTCCTTGCGCACCAAGTGAATGAAGATGTCCTCAAGATTCATGGGATAGACCTCGCGCACGGGCAAGCCGTGGTCTTCGTGAAAATTGCTGACGACCACTTCGGTGGTGCCCGACTGCGTGGCCCACGAGAGAATCGAGAAGACCTTGGCCACGGCAGCGCGGTCGGGCGGCTGATCGAAGACCAGCACTTTGCAGCGATCACGCAAGGTGTCCAGTTCGTCGTGCAGCAGCAAGCGGCTGCCGCACAGAATGGCAATGCGGTCGGCCGCGCGCTCGACATCACCCAGAATGTGGGTTGAAAGCAACACGGCGCGTGAGCCGTCACGCACCAACGCGGCCAGCTCGTCGAGCAAGACGCGGCGGGCGGCTGGGTCAAAGCCCTCGGCCGGCTCATCGAGGATCAGCACATCCGGCAGTACCGCCAGCGCCATGACCACGCTCAAACGCCGGCGCATGCCCTTTGACAGGCGGCTGATCAATTGTTCGGGCGGCAGCTCGAAGCGCCGCAGCAGTTCCGTTCCGTGCGCGGACGTGTAGCGCGGATAGAAGCGGCCATGGGTCTCGAGCATGCTGCGCACGCGCAGCCAGGGGTACAATCCATCCTGTTCAGGCACATAGCCAATGCGCGCCTTCACCGCCGGTGTCAGCCGTGTGCTGGGGCAGCCCAGCACGCAGGCGCTGCCTGATTCCGGCGACTGCAGGCCGAGCAGCATCCGCAAGGTCGTGGTCTTGCCCGCACCATTCGGGCCAAGCAGGCCGGTGATACTGCCCGGCGGCACCTGCAGCGAAAGCTGATCAACCGCGAGGGTCGTGCCAAAGCGGCAAGTGAGTTTGTCGGCGACAATCAAGGACGCATCAGTCATGAGCATCTCCCGCGAGTTTGGTGAGTTCATCGTGTACCACGGCAACAATATCGTCGGCATCCATGCCCAGGAAACGCGCTTCCACGAGCACCGGGCGGAGCGCCTCGCGCAGCCGGCGTTTTTTCTCGCCGGCGGTGTAGGCCGGCGGCTTGGGCGCGACAAAGGCGCCGGCGCCCGGGCGCATGACCAGGTAGCCTTCCATCTGCAATTGGGTAAAGACTTTGGCGACCGTGGTGGGATTGACGCCGGTTTTCTCGGCCAGCGCGCGGACCGAGTCAATCTGGGCGCCGGGCGCGGCTGCGCCGCTGACGATCAGATATTGCAGGCGTTCCTTGAGCTGCTTTGAGAGCGGCTCGCCGGAATGGGGATCAAGGCGGATATACATGGCGGCCCGGCGCGGGTGCTGCGGTTATACTGTGCATACTGTATGGCATTATACCATACGCATTGCACACAGTATAGCAGGAAACGGCGCGCGTGTCAAGGGGGCGTCCAGATCTGGCAGTTGGTAGGTGCTGTAGCTCCCCGCCGATCACCGCCGTTGGCGGGATCGGTGGAAGCAAAGATTGAGAAAAAGACGCCAACGCGCCTTTTTACTCAATCTTATTCACCCACGACGCAAGGTCGTGGGGGTCTGTGCAGGTGCGAGGCAATGTGGCCGCGGGGCACGCCGCGGATGCTGTGCTTGTCCGTGCCGGACGACTTCCTCTCAAATCTGGCGCCCCACCGATCGCCGCCGGCGGCGGGATCGGTGGACGCAAAGATTGGGAAAAACAGCGGCGCGTTTTTCTCAATCTTATTCACCCACGACGCGAGGTCGTGGGGGTCTCTGCAGGTGCGAGGCAATGTGGCCGCGGGGCACGCCGCGGATGCTGAGGTTTGGGTTGAAATGTTTTGCGTTGTAGGTTACCGGGAGAAGCAGGCGCGGTGCCGCGATGCGCCGCGCATCTTTTTCTGGTTCCGCACCGCAGACCGATTACTGATCACTGAATACCGGATACCGAATACCGTACGCCACGCGCTCCGCGCGGGGCATGCCGCCGCCGTCGCTGTTGCCATACCGTTATACATATTATTGTATGGCTTATCAAGTTTATGGCGCAGTCTTCACCGATGGCCGGTGCCCTGTTTTGTTGTTGCTCGCTTCAAGCAACTTCGTGATCTTGGTCGAACTCAGCAACCGCCCTTTGCATGTGGAGCAGCGCGGCCGGAAAACGTTTGTTCGCCCGATAAAATGTCACACCAAAAAAGTGGCAGGCATAGCGGATTGGGCGGCGCTCGTACCGGGAACGGGCAATCAATGGCAAGCCATTGCGTTTGCGATGGTCATTGAGGTCCTCTCGGATTTCATTGTGCAGTCTGAATTTCATGTTTGATAGTGTACCAGTGCCGGGTACGCTTGTCAAATTGTGGGCAGCATCCAGAGCAGCGTGGTCGCCGGGCCGGCGACCCTCCCGCGGAGGTGCCGCGCGCGGTGCGGGTCGTCAACCGCCCAAACCTGTTGCTGACAACATAAGCCTATCACTAACCCCAGTTTTGTTGAGGGCGGTTGCTCGGGCCTTCTATATTAGGATTCTGAATCCTCCGACGCCGAGTATGCTCATCAATCTGCCCACATTGTCGATGGTGAAGACCAGCACCGGAAGGAGCACGACCAGAATGGCCCATTTCCCTTTGCTTGATGATGTGAGTAGTAGTGTGGCGCAGGCAAGAATGGAGAAAACGCCGAGCGTAAGCGCAATGCCGACAAGTCCGAGATAGTGTGGTGAGGAGACTTCTGAGAACGCGAACGAGAGTATAGCGGAGACCACGGCGCAAATCGTTATCCATTTCCCTTTCATCTCATTTCATCCTGTGCCCAAAATTCACATTCAACATTGTGCTTAGTGTTTTTCGTTGAACCTGTTTAATAGTGTACCGCTGGCACGCGCGCTTGTCAAATCGCGGGCAACACCCAGAGCAGCACGATCGCCGGGCCGGCGACCCTCCCGCGGAAGGGCATCCGGGAGGGACGCGGGCCTCCGCGTCCGTCTTCGGCAGCGCGGTCGCCGGGCCGGCGAGCCTAAGAAACGCATCGCCGAAAATAATAGTTCGGCACGCCAGCACGCACGCTGCTTTGCTCATTGCTCTTCCAGCGCGGCGAGGTCTGCCAAGTCTTTTTTTCGTCCTGTGGCGCGTTTGTTGGCCAGGTAGCGTTCTCGGCCAATATAAAAGACGGGCACATCGCCGAATGTGCCCGCTTCTTTCGACGCGTCGGCTTCATCCCACGACACGCCGGTGATGGAGGTGATCAGGTCGATCCGCACCGGCGGCATGCCGAGCTGAACGACCTTGTCAGGGCTGTTAAAATCTTCAATGGTTAAATCGGGAAACTGAAACCCGAAGGCAGCCAAAGCATCAAGAATCCGCCGCGCATTTGGGCTTTGTGGGCGAACGAAGACATCAATGTCGCCTGTGTAGCGGGGGGCTCCGTGAAAAGCCAGAGCGTAGCCCCCAACGATCAGGTATTCAACCTTGTGGGCGTTGAACAACGCGAACAAGTCTCTGAAGTCGGGCTGTATTTCCATGGTGCTGACGGCGCAGAATTTCAACGGCACTGACGCGCTCGCTGGGCGGGCGCGACAACCAAAATAGCCGGTCATCACCGGCAGAAGACTCACCGAGATTTCGCCTTTTGATGACCGTCGTTTGCATACCATAGTATACCATTCGCCCGCACCGTGGTCAAGCCAGAAGCGGTGCTCGCTAAACTTCCGCGCTAAGGAGCAACACGCACTACCCGGAATGTATCCGCAGATTACGCAGATGGTCACGCCACAGTTCAGCGTTCCAGTCTAATATCCATCGTAGTTCACCCACGAGCCAGTTCCGGCGTGGCCACGATAACCCCAAATGTCGTTCCACAACTCTCCCGGATTCCGGATACGAAGAAGATACCCGTCGCTGGAGGAAAGATAGAAGTCCTCTACGCGGATAAGCTGAGGAATGTGCTTGCCCTCAATCCACGCAGGGTCTACAGCGCCGGGATATCGGCCTTCACGCTGCCTTGCCAGTTCGATCATGGGGATGAGCGACTCACAAAAGCGCATCGCCTCCTGCTTCTTGGGCTCATAGTAGGCATGGCGAATATGCCACAGAACGGGAGCGGAAGCGACCAACAGGATGAAACATCCACAAGGTATCACAATGAACTTTCCAACTTTTCTCATGTGCCGTTGTCTCTCTATTTATTTTGTATTGTCCGCGTTTGTCTGCGAGATCCTGCTTGATAGTGTAGCAGCGGCACGAGTGTTTGTCAAATCGCGGGCAACACCCAGAGCAGCACGATCGCCGGGCCGGCGACCCTCCACCGGAAGGGCATTTGGGAGCGACGCGGGCTCCTCGGCCGTCTTCGGCAGCACGGTCGATGGGCCGGCGACCTTCCACCGGAAGGGCATTTGGGTGGGATGTGGGCTCCGCGGCCGTCTTCGGCAGCACGGTCGCCGGGCCGGCGACCCTCCCGCAGAAGAGCATTCGGGAGGGACGTGGGCTCCGCGTCCGTCTTCGGCAGCACGGTCGCCGGGCCGGCGACCCTCCCGCAGAAGGGCATCTGGGAGGGACGCGGGCTCCGCGTCCGTCTTCGGCAGCATGGTCGCCGGGCCGGCGACCCTGCCGCAGAAGGGCATCTGGGAGGGACGCGGGGCTCCGCAGCCGTCTTCGGCAGCACGGTCGATGGGCCGGCGACCCTACACCGGAAGGGCATTTGGGTGGGATGTGGGCCGACGCGTCCGTCTTCGGCAGCGCGGTCGATGGGCCGGCGACCCTCCACCGGAAGGGTATTTGGGTGGGACGCGGGCCTCCGCGTCCGTCTTCGGCAGCACGGTCGCCGGGCCGGCGACCCTCCCGCAGAAGGGCATCTGGGAGGGACGCGGGCCGACGCGTCCGTCTTCGGCAGCACGGTCGCCGGGCCGGCGACTCTCCCCGCAGAAGCAGATATCCAGGTGGAATGCGCGCGGCGCGTTACATGGTGACAACCACGACTGGTTTGGTGCCGGGCGCGAAAGTCAGCGGCATTTTTGCCGGCTGGCCATCCACCGTCACTGATCGCACACCACAGGAGACGCGCCGCGGATTTTTCACGGTGATCTGCACGTGCGCGCCGCGGAACAGGCGTTCGACCGTGTAGCGCGGCCACGCCGCCGGAATGCATGGATCAATGACCAGCCCGTCATAAGTTGCGCGCACGCCAAGAATCCAACTGTTCAGCACGTGAAACAGCCAGGCGGCCGAGCCGGTGTACCAGGTCCACCCGCCGCGGCCGGGCGTCGGCGAGGCCGGGCCGTCGATGTTGCCGGGCAGAACATACGGTTCGCAGCCATAGCGTTCGGCCTGGCGCGCCGGTTTGATCGGGCACAAGGAAGCAAAGCGGTCGAATGCGCGCGGCCCATCATGCAACAGCGCTTCGGCCAAAACCGACCAGACCGCGGCATGCGTGTAGACGCCGCCATTCTCACGCAAGCCCGAGGCGTATTGCGTCAAGTAGCCAATGCGTGGATCGGGCACGGTGTAGCCGGGATACAGCAAGAGCGAGCCGTAGGGTTTGTACAACAATCGGCGCGCGGCCTGCATGGCTTGTTGCTGACGTGCCTCCGGGGCACTGCCGGCAATCACCGCCCATGTTTGTGCATTGAGGAAAATACGGCCTTCGCGGCAGGCGCGCGCGCCAAGCACCGCGCCTTCGTCCGTCGTTGCGCGCCAGAACCACTGGCCATCCCAGCCATATTTGTTGAGCGCCGTGCGCAACGCGGCGGCGGCGCGTTCGTATTTCCATGCACGTTGTTCGTCGCGTTTCAGACGACGGAGCAAGGTGACAATTTCGTTAAGCACCAAGAACAGAAAATGCGCGAGCCAGATCGATTCGCCGCGCATCTGGTCGCCGGCGGAACTAAGGCCGTCATTCCAATCGCAATCTCCGAGCAGGGGCAGGCCGCGCGGGCTGAGACGCTGCAGACCGCGATCCACGGCGCACAAGGCGTGATCGAGCACTGTGCCCTGGCCGCCATCATCATAGGCAACCCGCTCGTCCAGCAGGGCAACATCGGCGGTCTCCTTGAGATACTGCGTCAGGATCAGCGGCAGCCACAGAAAATCATCGGAACAATTGCTGCGATGCTTGATGTTCGTGTTGGGGAACCACCAATGGGCGACCGAACCGTCGCGATGTTGCACGCCGCAGCACAATTTGAGATGGGCGCGGGCGCGTTCCGGCGCGAGCGGCAGCCAGACTTGCGAATCCTGCAATTGGTCGCGAAAACCGAACGCGCCACTGTTTTGATAATAGCCGGTCTTGGCGAACATGCGGCCGGCAACAGCTTGATACTTCAGCCAGTGATTTGCCATGACATCGACGCGCTTGTCGGGCGTGGCGCACGAGAAGCCGCCGAGCAAAGCCTGCCAGTGTTTTTTTGTTTTGGCTAATGCGGCACGGGCGGCGTCCACGCTGCCATAGCGGCGCACGAGGCTGGCGGCCTGTGCGGCTGAACGCGCGGCGCCGAGGACGAAGACCACCGTGGTGGTCGCACGCGGCGCGAGCTTCACTTCGACGCGCAGGCTGGCGCAGGCGTCGCCATAACGGCCGAATGCGTTCATGTCCTGCGGTGCGGCGAGACCCTGCGGGTCGCGCAGCGTGCGATTGCGGCCAAGGAACGCGGCACGGTCGCCGCAGGCATACGTCGGCGCAAGCGAGACGGCATGAAACGCGGTGTAAGGCCACCATGGCGAGGTCTGGCCTTCGTGCGGCACATCGCATTTGCGTTTGCGGGCCAGAATGGTGCGGGTCTTCGGCGTGTAAGCCGTTTCAAGGAACGTGCGATGAAATTCGCGATGGGCGTCCGGCCATTGGTCGCACAGCCAATCAAAATAGGATTGCAGATGCAGTGTGCGCGTGGTGCGTGACAGATTGGTGAGCTCGACGATCCACACTTCAAGCGGGTCGCTGGGCGGGACGAAGCAAGTCATGCGCGCCTGCACGTCGTCGAGTGTGCGTTCGAGAATCGAGTGGCCAATGCCGTGTGTGCAGCGGAACTCGCCGCCGGCGTCGGCGCACGGATTCCAGTTGATCGTCCAGGATTTCTTGCGGGCCGGCTCGCTGAGGTAGACCAGCTTGCCGTCGGCATCGCCCACCATGTCCTGGTTCCAGCGCGTTAATGTGCTGATCTTCGAGCTGAACACCCAGCTATAGCCGCCGCCGGTGTGCGACAGGATCATGCCGTAGTCCGGATTGGCCAGCACGTTGGCCCACGGGCGCGGCGTGTCGGGCGTGGTGACGATATATTCACTGCCATCATCGGAAAAATGGCCGTATTTCGAGGGGAACAACATAAGCATCCTTATCGCAAATTACAAATTACGAATTACAATTTACAATTACAGAAATTGCTGCAAGCGGTGCGGTTTTCACTCTGGGGAGGGCGTGATTGTGCCGGTGACATGCATCGGCAAATGTGCAAAAAGAATTTGTGAACCCACGCAAGAGACGCCGGCCGTCGGGCGCGTTGGTGTGATCGGCCACGGCAGGACCAGCCGGAATCCTTTCGGCGGGCGCGCAGCGCCGCGGGCGGCAACTGTGATCGTGCTACCTGTCTGCTTGAGCGAGTACGACAGCGGGCCATACGGCGTCGGCAGATTGGTGACCGCGACGCCGTGCGCAAGCCAAGCCGGGTCGAGGCCGGCGCCTAACACGAGCGCACCCCTGGTTTCATAGACAAACAAAGTGCGGATTGCGTTCAGCACATCGGCGCCGACCCAGGTGTGCGGCATGTCGCCAAGGTATGCGGGCATGCGCGGGTCGGCATGCACCACTTCAGCGAGATGGTTCCAGCCCGGCGGACGCGTGCATTGCTTAACTAGGTGGCGCAGCAATGCGAGCGCCTCGGTGCGCATACCCAGGCGCACCATGGCATCGACATTGCGTGCTTCATAGGGCGTGAACGAGTCGGTTTTGTTTTCGTAAATACGGCCGCGAATGTAAGCGCAATAGCGCGCAAACGTGTTGGTGAGCAAGCCAATGGGGAGCACGTGTTGCGCATCGCAGGCGGAGAGGGCAATGGCGGTCGAGGTTGGATCCGGGTCGGCCAGCTCGACACAGCCGGGCACATATTCGATGCGGGTTCGCGCCACGACGGTTGAAATGGACGCGCGAATGCAGCGTTGCAGGTCGGCGGCTTCGGCGCGCATCCAGCGCGCATCGCCGGCATCGCCGGTCATGCGCGCTAGCGCCGCGCCGTCCTTGAAGCCGCGCAGGACCCAGAAATCATCCCAATAACTATGGCGCGCCGGGAAGTAGCCTTCATGGCTGTTGGACTCCGGCAGCAGGCCGAAATACGGTTGCTTGTCGGGCTCGGTGCGATACGCGTCGGTCATGCGGCGGCGGCGCATGTCGCGCGCAAACGTCAGTGCATTGCGCACGGTCGGGTACACTTGCGCGAGCAATTGCGTGTCGCCGGTGTAGTCAACATATTGTTGCACCATATGCACAAATTCTCCCTGGCTGTCGTATTCCTGACCTTCGCCGGTAGTGATGTTATAGCCGCTGCCGGCGGGATTGCCGGTTTCCAGAATAAGAAACGGCACCCAGCCATTGGTGGCAATCAGCGGCAGGCACGCCAGAATAAATTCGCGCACCAGCGCCGGGCGGTTGTAGCGCAGCATGGCCACGCTGGTAATGCTGCCGTCGCGCATCCAAGTGTGATTATAGTTGCGCGGGCCGGGCTTGAAAAACGCGCCATCGCGCGTCAGGGCGATGTAGCCCAAGGCGCTGCGCGCAAAGCCAGCCAGGGCGGGATCCGGAATGGCAAAGCCGGCAAGCGTGGTTGTATTTTGCCAGTGCTGTCGGGCGTCACGCAGCTTGGCGGCGAATGCCACACGGCGCATATCCGGCGCGGGACACTGTGCGTCCAGCGGCAGCGCGACTGGCACGGCAGCGCGCGCGCCCGGCGCCAGCACAAAAGAAAACAGGATGGCGGCGCTGGCCATACCGTCACTGTCGATTGCAGCGTCCAGCAGTGGCGCGCCCGCCAGAATTGTGTCCGCGGCATCACTGTTTTTCCACGCCTGCGCGCCGTAGCGCAGCAGCGCGGTGGTCGAGCACCACAAGAGCGGGGCACCATCGCGCAGCAACGTCAGGGTTGCCGCCGCAGTGTGCCATGCCGCGGTAAAGATTGGCGCGGCGCCGCCGTGCTGCCACGGCGGATTGAGTTGCAGCGGGCGCACGACCAAGGCGAGCGAGGCCGTCAGCACATGGCTGCCGCAGTTTTGCAGCGCATACTCGACATAGCCACAGGCCGTCGTGGCCGTGCCGTCGGCCAGCGCGCGGATCGTCAACCGCCAGTCGTTCGTCTGCCAGGTCACGCGCGGCAGTGGCAGGATCTTGTCTTCCAATGTTTGTGCGACAGCCACATCGGCATAGGTGACGACCTGGCCGTCAATCGCCAAAAAAGGTTGAATGCACGGCCCGTTTTTGCGCGGTTCCACCAGGCCGAATTCACTGAGCAATATTTCTTGCGGATGGCCTTCGACGCCGGTAATCGTCCAAAATTCCTGATGGCGCGACGTCCACAGCGGCAACCAACCCGGCCGCGCACTGCGCGCCCGCAACTGATACAGGCGTTCGGCGCCCGGCAAGCGGCCGCCACAGACCAACTCGATTTCGCCAATGGCACAGGCCACCGCGCCGGAAAAGGCCACGCGCAGCCAGCTTGTTGTCAGCGGGGCGAATAACATTGTTTCATGTTCGCCGGCCAGCGCATGCCATGCCGACGCCGGCACCCACGCCACGCCATTGGATGAAGACCAGCATTGCACGGCACAGTCTTGCGGCGCGGGACTGTGCAGCGTCAAACCACTGAGGGTGACCGCTTCGGCGAAGGCCAGTGTGACCCACGCGCCGGTCGCGCTGGCGGCGCGCCAAACCGTGGCGGTCAGGCCATCCATCAGTGCAGCCGGATCCGCGCCGGCAGTCGAGGCGCCAAGCCGCGGCGCGTTCATCGTGGCCAGCAGGGCGAGCTCATAGATTGAATTGCCCCAGCCGGTGGCGCGCCGTTCACAATTGATGCGCACAAATGCAGCCGTCACCGGCGCGAAGAAAATAAAATCTGTCTGGCCGTCGCCATCGCTGGTGGCGTAGACCGTGTGCCAATTGGTGTCCGTGCCGGCAACATCAATATGATACTGTTCGGCATACGCGGTTTCCCAGTCAATCTTGATGCCGGCAATGCACTGCGGCTGCGCCAGCGCGAGTTGCCACCATTCGCCGTCGCGCATGTCGCTGGCCCAGCGCGTGCCGTGATCGCCGTCGATGGCGTTGCGCGGGTCGAACGCGCCGGCGCCGGACGAGGCGCTGGCCACGCCGATCTCTGTGGCAAAACCCGTGCAGCACAAAACGGTCAGGCACAGGAGGGGCAACAAGGAGGCGGGGATGTTATTTTTCATTGGTCATTGTTCATCGTTCATCGTTCATCGTTAATTGAGAAAACCCAAAGGCGGTGAAGGCGCTGCGCACCATCGCGTTGCTGCGCAAGAGCCGCCAGAAGAACTGATCGCGATAATTGGCGCAGGCCATCAGCAGCGGGCCTTGATCGATGCCCACGACTGTTTTGGTCACGCGCGGCGGCGTGCTGTCCATGTTGAACGAGTCCCACAAGCCATAGCCGCCGTCTGCGGGTGCGCACCACAGCGGCGTGCCGTTCAGCACGAGCGTGCGCATTTCGCGCAGGGCGGCGAGGGCATGCTCCGGCATGAACATCAGCGCCATGCCGGCCGCATAGGGCGCAACCGTGCCGTTGATATCCCAGTCGCGCTTCAGGCCATTCGGCATCGGCTGCGGAACCAGATAGCTGTCGCCATCGTAGCACGGACTCACGCCCCAACGATTGGTGGCAAAGGTGCGGAAGCGATCGGCATGCGCCAGGCAAAACGTGCGATTGGCAACGCAGGCGCGATAACTATTGCTCCACCAATCGACGCCGTGGGCATCCACGCCGAATTGGCGGACGTCCAGCCAGAGGTGCGCAAATGCGTAGGTGAACAGCGTGTTTGGATAAGAGCGGATGAAATTATTGCCGGGCGGATATTCGACGCGCGGCCGGTTCCAGGCATAGAACGCCGAGCCCGGCAGGCGATGGGCCGCGTTGGGCGTGCCACACGCCAGCACATTGATCACTATGGTTTCATCGGTGTAATCCGACCACAAACATTTGACCAATGCGCCCGTGCCAGACAAGTCGCCCGGCACAGCCGGCGCCCACAGCATCGAGACCAGCGGCGCGGTGTGGTCGGGGCTGAGGAACGCGCGCCAGTTGGCATTGCTGATCATGGCGTTGGCTTGGGTTGCGAGCGCGCCGCCGAAATATTCGCCGACAGTCAGCACGCCCATCAGCAGCAAGGCCGAGTCGATTGTCGAAATGCCGGTTTCGCCATCGCGGACGGGCTGGCCGTCCATGGTGAGAAAATGGGGGAACAAGCCGTTGCGCTGCAGCGCGGGATTCTGAAATGTGGACAACGTCAATTGCGCGCGTTGCATTGCCGCGGTGCGCGTGATCCAGCCGCGTTCCGCGCCATAGGCCAAAGCACTGAGGGCAAAGCCGCAGGCGGCACTGCTGCTCCACGACGCGCGCGCCTGGTCGCGGGTCAGGCCGGTGCGCGGATCCGTTTCGCGCATGAAATACGAAAAGGCGGCGTGCGCAATTTCGTCCACCAAGGCGGCATCCGCCGGGCTTGGCGGCGCCGGTGGCGGCGCCGGCGCAATAGGTGGCAACGTCGGTGCGGCGGGTGGCGGCGCCGCGGTCTTTGAACAACTCAAGGTCATGCTTAAGGCCATTATCAGTAACACAAGCTGCACCATCCCGCTCTGCCGTCGTGGAACGCGGTGCGGGATCACACCCATCAAGCCACCCAGCGGGCGCGCATGCATGCCGCCGTCAGCAGCACTGCGGCGAGCAGTAGCGCCGGTTCGGGCACAACCTGGTATGCGTAGATTTGCGGGCGCGCCTCATTGCCGGCAATGTCCGCCGCACTAATGCGCACAACCGCATCGGCAAACAGAGGGATCGTGCCGGTGTAGACCAACCGCGTTGCACTGGTTAGCGGATCGGTATTGTCGAGCGTATACCAGATTGCCGCGATACTGCCGCCCGGCGTATCCTGAGCTGCCAGGGCGACGTCAATGGGGTGGTCGTAAGCGCCGACGGCGGGTGTTGCCCAGACGACCGGCGGGGTGAAATCCGTTGGCGCCGTGCCGGCAATCTCGGTGTGCGTCTGCACAATGGCCGGCGTGGCATACATGCCATTCCAGCCCGTCTCGTTGCATGCATTGGCATAGCCCAGCATGGCATGCCCATTGTCGAGTTCACTCCACACGGTGGCCATGGCCGCACTGGTCACGCTGATCGTGCCGCGAAAGCCGAGGTCGGCGACAAACGCGGCGGGCACATTGGTCAGCAACGCATCGACTGCGGCGGCGGTCTCGCGCCGCGCCGCCGTGACGAGCGCCATTGCCAGCGCGCCGGGATTGACGCAGCCGGTGTCGGGGTCATTGTCAGGATTGTCGGAGGCGCGCGGCGGGCAGCCCATAGTGTACGAGAGGCCCGCCGGCGGTGGCCCGTCGGAAATCCCAAAGGCGCGCCGGCCTAGATTGCGCATGTAGCGCACCTGGCAGGCCACGGCCGGATCAATGCTGTTGGCCCCGTACGCCATCGCCATTTCATTGAAAAACATGGCCGGCAACAAGTAGGTAAACAGGGTGCCGTCCCAGTTGCAGGCTTGCACGGTGATGCCGTCATAGCTGCGCGTTTCCTTGCGCAGTGACGGGTGCTGCAAACTGAGGGCGAATTCATTGCTGCTGAAGTTCCAAGTGCCGAACTGGAGCGCCGACGCGCGCGCGATGAAATTGATCACGCGGTTTTCGCCGGAATAAAAATCGCACGAGCTGGGACTGCCGGGCAGCCAGCCAAAGCGGTGCGTGCTTTGCGTATACCACAACGAATAGTTGCGCGGCCGCAGCAAGCGCGCGCACAGATTGGTCAAGGTATCCGCGCCTTGCAGATACGGCCGCTGCGCGCAATAGCCGTAGATGGTGTACAGGCACACGTCCAGCAGGGCGTTGTCAACACTCGGCACGTTATAGTTCAGCACCGCGCGCGTGTCGCAATTGTAGAATTGATAAAACGCCTGGCTTTGATAAACTTTGTTGGTCTGCAGCCATTGCAGCAACGTGGTCAAGGTATGATAGATGCGCGAACTGGTGGTGCCCCACGAGGGCGACCAGGCGCGCGCTTGATCAAAGGCCAGCACATGGCTGAGCGCCCACAAGCCGATTTCGGTCGTGTTGCAATGATAGCCGGCCGGATAATAGCCCAGCGGCAGATAATCAATGGCAGTGCGGCTGTCGTTAAAATAGCTATAAGTGGCGGCAAAGGCGCGATCAATGACGGCATTGGTGATTTGCACGGCGACTTGCGTGCGCGCGCTGGCGCCGGTGGCGTCGCGGAAGAAGGCATAGAGCGTGCCGGTGCCGGCTGGGCCGAGCCAGACATAGTTCTGCGTCACTGCACCCGGGCAGGCCAGCCAGTCGCGCTGAATGAGATTTTGCCGTTCGCTCACGCGCACCTGGGTGGCGCCCGGGCAGGCCGCCCGCGCGACCACGACCACGCCGCTGGCGTCATAATCCAGCACACTCAACGTAGCCGGGCCCAGTGCTGCCGCAGGCTGCACCATGCCGCCCGCCAGCATCGCCAGGACAAGTACTGCAGCGGTGTTTGGCAAACAATTCATGCGCGGCGCCGCCGCGCCAGCATCAGCATAAGCGACACCAGCACGCCCATGCCCGCGCCCTCCGGCACAATCGTGTAGACCGCCTGGCACTCGGCGGATTCATTGCCGGCGTTGTCTGTGGCGGCGACGCGCACGACGGCATCAGTGTACAAGACAAACGGCGTGGTATAGCTGACCCGCGCCGGGCTGATCCACGGATCGCTGCCCGCCGTGGTATACCACACGCCGCTGACCCCCGAGCCGCCCGTGTCATCGGCATACACTTGCACGGCGATGGCCGCGTTATAGCATCCGCCGGTCGGCAACACGCCCACCACCGGCGGCGCAAAATCGGCCGGGCCGGACGCCGCGCCGGTGATCTCCTGATGCACGCGCGCCACCGCCGGATTGGCGTAAAACGCATCCCATGCGGTCTCGTTGCACGCATTCGCATAGGCCATGATGGCATGGCCATTGTCGAGCTCGCTATGCACCGCGCTCATCGCATTGTCAATGACACTGATCGTGCCGCGAAAGCCGAGGGCATCCGAAAACGCGGCCGGCTTGTTGGTCAGCAAATAGTGGAGCGCCTCGATGGTCTCCGGCCGATACGCCGAGTTCATAGCCATGGACAAAGAGCCGGGATTGACACAACCGGTGTCGGGATCATTGTTGGCATTGTTTGAGGCGCGCGGCGGGCAGCCCATCTGGTACTGGATGCCGGGCGGCGGCGGCCCATCCGAAATGCCAAATGCAAAACGCCCGTTGGTGCGCATGTAGCGAATCTGGGCTTCAATGGCGCGATCCATCGTGTTCGAGCCATAGACCATTTGCTGCTCGTCGTAAAACTGGGCCGGAAACAAATAGGTGAAGAGCGAGCCGTCCCAGCAACATTTGGCAACCGCGATACCGTCATAGCTGACCGTTGGTTGCAGCAAGTACGGTGAGCGCAGCGTGACGGCAAACTCGTTGCTGGTGAAATTCCAGGTGCCATAGTCAAGCGCCAGCGTGCGCGCCACGAAATTAATGATGCGATTCTCGCCGGAATAATAATCGCACGACGCCGGGCTTGTGGGCAGCCAGCCAAAGCGGTGGTAATAGCTGCTGTACCACAACGAGTAATTCTTGGGTTTCAACAATTGCGCGCACAGGTTGGTCAAGGTGGCCGTGCCTTCAAGGAAGGGCCGCTGCGTGCAGTAGCCGCGGATTGTCAACAAACACGCGTCCAGCAACGCGTTATCAATGCTGGGCACGCTGTAATTGACGACGGATTGATTGACCGATTGGTAAAACTGATAGTAGGCCTGGCCTTGATAGACCTTGTTGGTGCGCATCCAGTCGAGCAGCACCGTCAGGGTACCCTCGATGTTCTGGCGGGCGGCAGGCCAGGTGGGCGACCAAGCGCGCTGCTGGTCATAGGCCAGCAGGTGGCTTAAGGCCCACAATCCAATTTCGGTCGTATTGCAGATCTGACTGCCGGCATAGGTGTACGGCAGGTAATTGTAGTGCGAGCTTGGATCGGCGAAAAAGCGGTACAGCGCCGAAAACACCCGGTCAACCACGGCATTGGTCACGACCACGACCACCGCCGTGCGCACGACCGCGCCGGCACCGTCACGGAAGAAGCAGTACAGCGTGCCGGTGCCGGCCGGGCCCAGCCAGGCATAGCGCTGGGTGCGCACCACATCGAGCGCCTGCCAGTCGCGCTGCAGCAAATTCGGGCGTTCGGCCACACGCACCTGCGTTGCGCCGGGGCAGGCCGCCGTCAGCACCAGAATGGCGCCATCAGCCTCCGCACCGATCACCGTCACCAAGGGCGGGCCCAGCGCGGCGACGCGCAGCGCGCCCAGCGCAAGCAGACAGCCAACCAGCAGCGCGTGCCGTGCGCGCGCCGGGCCGGCTATGTCAGTCAGCATCTGTAGCATTAGCATTCCAGTTCTGCGGGCATTCCGAAATGTGACCACGGCGCACGCCGTGGTCGGCTTAATTGTCCAAGCCGTGCGGCTTGGCCACACCAGCAACGGCATTGCACCATCCCTGCGGGCATTCTGAAATATGGCCGCGGCGACAGCGCCGCGGCCTTTGTACTGCACGTTACCGCGGGCGCCGCAGCAGCGCCAGCGCGCCCACCAGCAGGGCCAGCACGCCGGGCTCCGGCACGGTCAGGAACGTGATGTTGTCAAGGAACAACTGGCCCATGGCCGCGTCATTGCCCTCGGTGCGCACCATCACGCCCACTTGCTGGACGTTGGTCCAGCCCACGCCACCGCCTGCCGGGATGCTCCAGCTCAGATGCTGCCAGCCGGCTGGCTGTTGCACAGAGTAGGCGGTCAGCACTTCGCCGCCGCTCTTAAACCAGATGGCGACCGGGGTGTTGGATTGGCTGACCATGACGTCGGCTTCAACGGTCATGGCTGCCGACAAATCCGCCAGACACGGCGCCCAACTGGGGATCCAGGCGCGCGCATAATTGGATGCGCTCTGCATGGCGTCAAAGGTCAGCGACATGCACAAGCCGGTCGTGGTGAAGCTGGGATCAAAGGTGTTGACACTGTACCAATGATCCGGCCACCACAGGCGCGAGAAGTCGGAGTTGGGATCATAGCGCCATTCGCGCGGGCTTTGCTGCCAGGTGCCGCGCGAAACCCAGGTCGGGTTGACGGTGAAGTCATCCACGAGCATGTCCGGGCCGCTGCCGCCGGTGACGCGCATTTCGTCCACAAAGAAAGTCGGGCTTTGCCCGGCCGGTATGCCTAAGTCGCCGGGAAAGCCGCCATACGTAAGCCACCAGATGCACAACGCCATTTCGGGATTGATGATGGCCGGGTCGATCGTCTGCCAGCCGGCAGCATTGACGGTAATGCCGGTGTTGGCGTTGTCGGTATCATTTTCGTTTTTGGTCGTGCCGCGCACGGTGTAGGGCTGGCCCATGTCCGGCGTATAGACGCTGTAGACGCAGGTGGTCTTGTTCGACAGTACCTGTGGAAACAGGCCCCAGTCGTTGTGAAATTGCGCGTTCGACCCGCAATTCGGCACATAATCGGCCAGACACGAACGGCCTTCGACATTGGTGTAGTAAAACTGGCGCGTCAGTGAATTTGGCGAGGTGCCATACCATGGCGCGTCGCCCCAAAACGGCGAGTTGAACGTCTCCCACACATTGCTGTCAATAAACGCAATGGGATTTTGGTTGAACGTGGCGCTGACCGTCTTGGCCATATCCATGGTGACAATCAGCGGGTTCTGCATGCCGCTGACGTCGCCGCCCCAACCGCCGAAGGTGAAGCCCGCCGCCGCCGTGGCGGTCAGCGTCACCGCGTCACCAATGTTGTACCAGCCACCGATGCCGGCCGGGTTCGCCGCAACCGCGCCGGCATACCACGAAAAGGTGGTCGTCAGTTGGTTTGTCGGCGAGACATACGGGCTGTACGCAATCCGCGCAATCAAGCCATAGGCCGTCTCAACGATCACATCGCCGTCCGGCAGCAGCAAGGGATTGCTGCCCGAGGAGCCCATCCAGCCAGTGTTCGGCGCCAAGGGAACCGCCCACAAGGTGCTGACGCTCGCGCCATTGTCGCGCAAGCCTTTCGCCGTCGCAATGCCGCTGGCGGTAAACACGCCGACAATAATGTTGCTGGGCGCGCCGACGACGATGCCGCCCGATGTTGGGCCGCAACCGGCATCCCATTTCTTGGTGCCGTCGGCCGTGTTCAGCGCCGTCACGCCGGTGCCGGACGCGCCGGCATTGGCGCAGTACAAGGTTTTCTGATCCGGGCTGAGCGCAAACGCGCCGCGACCGCCCCAGACAAGGTCGCTGGCGAACGTGTAGATCCAGATTTGCGACAAGGTCGGCGAGAATTTCACGACAATGTCCGGGTCGCCCGCGGCCGAGACACCATCAAAGCCGCTGTAGACATTGCCGGCGTTATCCACGACCGGTTGGCAACCTTCACTGCTCACGGTGTTGAAGTACTGGTTGGAGTACAATCCCATTCCGGTGATGGCGTCAATGCCAACGATCTTGCCCAAACGCTCGCTGCGAAAATACAAAACCGTGCCGGCCGGATTGAGCGCTGCGCCGGTGTCGGTCCAGTACTGGACGCCTTGCGATACGCTTGAATTGTCAACCCCATTCGCGCCGGTATAGAGCCACATTTGCGTGCCGACCTCGGCATCATAACAATGCATGCCCGCTTCCACGCCCCATTTGGAACCGCAGTACACCTTGCCGTCGCTTAACTGCAGTGCGCCGCCAACAATTTGGTTCACCGCGTTGCTCCAGATGATCGCGCCGGTGGTCTTGTCCAAGCAGGCCAGCACGCCCGGCCCGGTGTCGTTGTTCTCGCTGGCATAAACGCGGTTGGCCGTCACGACCGGCGTGCCCATCGCGTAAATGTACGAAAGTTTGGTGCCCCACAGCAGCGTGCCGGTGGTGAGATCCAAGGCCATAATGTTGCCGTTGTTATTGGCGGCGACACTATTGGCGCTCAGGTAAAGGCGGTCATTGTCGGTGACCGCGCTGCCCATCTTGGGCGCGCCGCCCCACAACAGGCCCGACGCACTCACGCTAGCATTGGTCCACACCACGGCCACGGTGGTCAGCGGTGTGCCATTGGTGCTCCAGCCTTGGCGCTGTTTGCCGTTGCCGGCCAGCGACCAGGTGCCCGCCATGGGTTCTTCCGCCGCCATGGCCGCCATGGCCGCGCCGATACAGAACAAGATGATAAACTTGGCTTTCATTTGTGATCCTCTACGAAGTTGGTTACATGAACGTGCATACAACATGCATTACTTGCCGCATCGGGGGCCGGCATTCACAAACATTGTTTCACCTCCTGTGGGTCGTGTCGGTGATCATCGCATGGCTGGCAGCCGGGCGCGTGCGCGCCGACTTATATGCGCAACCGTTTGCATTAGTATAGCGAATTTGGCATGGCCATGTCAAGCCGGCGGCTGCCGGGCTGCCGGAATTGGATGAATGGATGAATGGAAAGATGGATGAATGGGGCAGCGGCAGGAGCGGCGGACGGAATTGGAAGGATGGATGGGTGGATGGGGCAGGGCAGCGGCAGGGGCGGCGTGCCCCGCGCGGAGCGCGTGGCGTACGGGGTTCAGTATTCGGTCTGCAGTGATCAGCAATCGGTCTGTGGTGCAAAACCAGAAAAAGAAGCGCGGCGCATCACTGCGCCGCGCCTGATTCTTTCAGTAACGTAAAACCTTTCAGCCTAAAACGCAGCAGCGGCGCCGCAGCCAGGCCAGCGCAAGCACAAGACCCAATGCCGCCGCCGGTTCTGGCACAAGGAAGGTGATGTTATCGAGATACAGCGTGCCCAAGCCGGCCCCGTCGGTCTCGACCATCACGCCAATGCTGCTGACGTTCGTCCAGGCTAACGGCGTGCCGGGCATCGTCCAACTGACATGCTGCCACCCGCCGGTCTGGGCCGGCTGGGTGCCGGTCTCGGCCTCGCCGGCGCCATCGCCGAACCAGAATTTCACCGGGGTGAAATAGAGCGCGCTGCAGTCCAGGCGCACGTCGGCTTCGACGTTGATGGCCCGGGACAGGTCGGCATAGATTGACTGGTTGGTCTCCGTCCACGCCCGGGCATACGCCACATCGGCTTGCGCCGCATCAAAATTAATCACCAGGCACAAGCCGGTGCGCGTGGCGCCGCTGCCGTCAATGCCGAAGGCGCTGTAGTTGCGGGTTTGATAAGGGAAGTACGTAAAATCGGACGCCGTGTCATAGCGCCAATTGCGCGCGCGCTGGGCCCAGTTGCCGTTGCCAACCCAGGTGGGATTGACCTCAAAATCATCGACAAGGTAGGGATAGCCGCTGCCGCCGCCAAACGAGACTTTATTAAAATAGAAGGTCGCCGTTTGCCCGGCCGGCAAAGGATTGTCGTCGGGAAATGCATTCTTGGGGAAGCCGCCCAGTGCCCACCACAGCACCGAATTTGGCAAATCAGGGCTCGTCATGGGCGCATTGATGGTCTGCCAGCCTTCGCTGCTGACATCAATCTTGGCGACGGCATTGTCGGTATCGCCATCGGTTTTGCTCAAGGCGCGCACCGAGTAGGTTGCGCCCAGGTTGGGCGTCCATAGTTCGGAGATCATGTCGGTGTTGTTGCTGAACTCATGCGGCCACATGCCAAAATCGGTGTGAAGCTGGGCATTGCTGCCGCAATTAATCAGATGATAGGCCAGGCACGACCGGCTGTCGACATTGGTGTAGTAAAGCTGCCGGATTTCCGAATTGGGCGCCGTGCCGTACCAGGTGGTGTCGTTGTACCACAGGGCATTGAAATCATCCCACACCTGCCCGTCCACGAACGGCTTGGGGATTGGCTCGAAATTGGCCGTGACGGCGGTCGGGGTCGCCATGGTGACCATCAGCGGATTCTGCAGACCGCCGGCGTCGCCATCCCAGCCGTTGAAGCGGTAGCCTGCTGCCGGCGTCGCCGTCAGCGTCACCACTGCGTTGCTAAGGTACTTGCCATCCGCGCTGGGCGGCACGGCGCTGACGCCGCCGCCATACCACACAAAGCTGGTCGTCAGTTGGTTGGACAGCGATGGGATGGAAATGACTTCCACGCGCACGTCATCGTAATAAATGATGCCCGCAGTCATGATGCCCAGCAATACGACCTTGAAGTTGGACATGCCGGCCGGAAAGGACGCGACCTCGTTGGTCACGCAAATCCAGGTGTCGTACACGCCGCCAGACCCTTCGTTTTTTATGGCAGGGACTTCTTGGATCACCGCTGTAGACGGACTCGGCTGCTCAAGCTTCAGAAGCGCGCTGCAATTGGCAAACCAGTCGGGGTGCCACGCCACCGCCTTGTCGCTGCTGGGCGTCATCATCCAGCACGTCACCCGCACCGTCTTGCCCGCCAGGTTTTGTGGAATGGCTTGATAAACATTCGCCCATTCGGTCACGCCGCCCTTGCAGGCCATCGACCAACTGCCCTCATAGAACGCCGAGTTGGTTCGCATCATCGAGCCTTCAGGAATGGTTCCGCCCCAGTCAGCGGCCCAGGCCGTGTTCGTGCCTTCGATTTCAAATGAGCCGTTGGTGACAAGGTTCTCCCCGCGTGCGCACGTGGCGCCGACGCAGACGATGAAGCAGGCACAGATCGCAAACAAGGTTGCTGTTTTCATACGCTCTCCATTGGTTAATTAGCTGAAAGTGCCGCCGGCATGTCGAACCGGGGCGTGCAAACGTTTGCAGTACTATAGCAATTTCAGCGCGGCATGTCAATCGCCGCCGCGATTTCCAGATCCGGCGATTGGTATTTGTTGTTGCTCGCCACCGAGCTTGCTTCGGTGGACGCAGAGATTGGGAAAAACAGCGGCGCGCATTTTTCTCAATCTTATTCACCCACGACGCAAGGTCGTGGGGGTCTCAGGCGCATTCACTCACGAGCCCGCATGTGCTGCGCGCCGCACGCCGTGCGGCGGCTACGGGCAGAAATGCACACCGCCTGGCACCGCAGCCACTTCTGCATCTCTGCACCCATAAATTATCGTGTTGCACGAGAATTTTTTCACTGCGCGGCGGGCAGCACCAGCCGGAAGCCGACGCCGTTATCAGCTTCGTTCGCGCGATAAAGGCGGGCGGCCGAGCGGCAGTACCGCGCGCTTTCGCCTTGCGCGTTCCAACTGCCGCCGCGGATCACGCGGTCAGTGCCAGAGGCCGGCCCGGGTGGATCAACCGTGCCGGTGTACGAGGCATTAAACCAGTCCAAGCACCATTCATAGACATTGCCGTGCATGTCGTACAAGCCCCATTGGTTCACCAAGTAGGCGCCGCATGCCGCGGTTCCGCCATTGACCGGATCGGCGGCGTAGTTGTTGCCGCCATTCCACCAGTAACGCCCGACGATGTTCACGTTTGGGTCTTGCTGCGTGTTTTGCAAATTGGTGTTGTTGTTGAGTGCCTTGGTCGTGCTGGCGCGGCAAGCATATTCCCATTGCGATTCGGTGGGCAGATCAAAGGCCAGCGCGCCGGTCTTCGCCCGCAGCTTGCCCATGAAGTTAGTGCTGGTCGGTTCCCCGCCTGGCCATGTCCCGCCCCGCACCGTGCTCCATGCAACGTCTTGCACCGGCCGCTTCGGCGCATTTACGCCCTGCTTGAAATACGACGGATTGCTGCCCATCACATTCGAGTACTGCGCCTGCGTGATTTCATAAATGCCCATGTAGAATGCCTTGGTCAGCGACACCTTGTGCTGGGTCTCGTCATCAAAACGCCCGAGTTCATTGCTCGGCGAGCCCATCACGAAACTGCCCGACGGCATCTTGCGCAAGACGATTTTGGTTTTCTTGTACACATCATTCTGCGGCGGTGCCGTCGCTTGATAACTGACCGGATAATTCGTCGCGTTCGGCCCGCCCGCCACGTCAATAATGCAATAATTATTGGTGCCAACCGTGGCCATCACCTGCACGCGGGCATGGGTGGTGATGGTGCCCGGCAAATCGCCCGCCGAAAACCAGACAACCTGTTTGGCGGTGCCGGTGCTCACGCCCGCGCCAACATCGCCACTGAAATTCGTGCCGCTCCACGAATAGGTCGCGCCGGCATTGGTGGAGACCCCGATGGTGACCGTGTGCATGTCGCCACCCGGATTCAGCAGCGCATAGGAAATGTTCACCAGCGCTGAATCCATTTGCTGGTGGGCCGTGACGTTCGTGACGGTCACCCCCACTTGATTGGATGGTGACGGCCCGGAAAAGACTTCCAGTTGCACGTCGTCGTAATAGATCAAGCCATTGGTCGTGGAGCCCAGCAACACGACCTTGAAGTTGGCCATCCCGGCCGGAAACGACGCAATTTCGTTGGTCAGGCAAATCCAGATGTCGCGCGCGCCGCCGGCACTGACATCCTTGATGCCAAACACCTCCTGGATCAGCACGCCGGAAGATGATTCAAACTTCAGGATCGCGCTGTTGTTGGCAAACCAGTCCGGATGCTTTGCCACCGCCGAGTCGTTGCTGGGCGACATCATCCAGCAGGTCGCCCGGACACGCTGGCCCACCAGGTCTTGCGGACAGACCTGCAGCACATTTGCAAAATCATCAATGCCGCCTTTGCAGGCCATCGACCAACTGCCCGCATACGCCGCCGAATTGGTGCGCATCATCGAGCCGGGCATGGTTCCGCTCCAATTCGCGGCCCAGGCCGCGTTCGTGCTTTCGATTTCAAACGAGCCGTTGGTGAGAAGATTCTCCGCAAATGCGCCCGTGGCGCAAACGCTGAGGCAGGCACAGATTGCAATCAGTGTGGGTGTTTTCATACGCTCTCAAGTGGTTAGTTGGCTAATATTGCCATGGCGGCGAGGTTGGGCCGGGATGTGCAATCGATTGCATTACTGTAACACATTGTGCGTGGTTTGTCAAGAGCCCGGAGCGGGAGTCCCCCGCACTGTTGGGCGCACGGCGTAAAAGTTGCAGTGTCATAGCAGTGCGCAGTCACTGCGGGGATGTTCATAATGCTTTCCATTCATAGGCTTGCCTCCCCACCGGCCTTGCGCCGGTGGAAGGTGAGATTGGGAAGAGGCGCGCGCGGTATCCTTCAATCTTATTCACCCACGACGCGAGGTCGTGGGGGTGGCCGCGGGGCACACCACTGCTGCTGCGCTTTAGGTAGAAAGGTTTTATGTTTTAGAATCAGGCGCGGCGCAGCAATGCGCCGCGTTTCTTTTTCTGGTTCCGCACCGCAGACCGATTACTGATCACTGAATACCGAATACCGAATACTAAATACGGTACGCCACGCGCTCCGCGCGGGGCATGCCGCCTCTGCCGCTGCACCATCCTTCCAATTCCGGCAGCCGCGGCCTTTCTCCTTTGCGTTAGCGTGTGCGCCGCAGCAGCGCCAGCGCACAGGCCAGCAGGGCCAGCACGCCGGGCTCCGGCACGGTCAGGAACATGATGTTGTCAAGGAACACCTGGCCGGTCGGCGCGTCACCCGCATCGGTTCGCACCATCACGCCCACTTGCTGGACGTTGGTCCAGCCCACGCCGCCGCCGGTCGGCATGGCCCAGCGCAGATGCTGCCAGCCCGCCGGCTGCTGAACCATATAGGTTGTCCGCGCCTCGCCGCCGCTCTTGAACCACAGCGCGACCGGCGTGTTTGCCTGCATAACCATGACGTCGGCTTCGACGGATCTGGCCGCCGCCAAGTCCGCCAGGCACGGCGAACCGCTGGCAGTCCAGGCGCGCGCATAGTTAGTTGCATGCTTCGCGGCGTCAAAGGTCAGCGACATGCACAAGCTGGTTGTGGCGAAGGTAGGATCAAAGGTGTTGACACTCCAGCCGCGATCCGGCCACGTCAGGCTGGAGTAGTCAGAATTGGCATCATAGCGCCATGCGCGCGGGCGTTTCTGCCAATTGCCGCTGGCGACCCAGGTCGGGTTGACGGTGAAGTCATCCACGAGCATGTCCGGGCCGCTGCCGCCGGTGACGCGCATTGCGTCAACATAGAAGGTCGGGCTTTGCCCGGCCGGCATGCCCGTGTCGCCTGGAAAGCCGCCGTAAATAATCCACCACATGCTCAACGCCGTGTTGCGGTTGATAATGGCCGGGGCAATTGTCTGCCAGCCGGCGGCGTTGACGCTAATGACGGCATTAGCGTTGTCGGTATCATGTTCGTTTTTGGTCAGGCAGCGAATGCTGTAGGGCTGGCCCATGTCAGGCGCATAGGTGCTGTAGGCGCAGGTGGTCTTGTTCGACAGCAGTTGCGGAAACAGGCCGAAGTCGGTGTGCAATTGCGCGCTCGCCCCGCAAGTCGGCGCAGCATAGGCCAGACACGAACGACCCGCGACATTGGTATAGTAAAACTGGCGCGTCGCCGAGTCCGGCGCGTTGCCATACCATGGCGCGTCGGACCAGAACGGCGCGTTGAACGTCTCCCACACATTGCTGTCAATAAACGCAATGGGCTTTTGGCTGAACGCGGCACTGACCGCCTTGGCCACATTCATGGTGACGATCAGCGGATTCTGCATGCCGCTGCCGTCGCCGCCCCAGCCGCCGAAACTGAAGCCCGCCGCCGCGTTGGCTGTCAGCGTCACCACCTCGCCAATGGCATACCAACCGCCGACGCCCTGCGGCACGGCACTGATGCTGCCGCCATACCAGTTTGGCAGTGTGGTCGCCAGCTTGTTGGTCGGCGAGACATACGGGCTGTACGCGATCCGCGCAAGCATGCCATGGGCCGTTTCGACGACGACATCGCCGTCCGGCAGCAGCATGGGATTGCCGCTCGAGGCGCCCATCCAGCCGGTGTCCGGCACCAAGGGAACCGACCACAAGGTGCTGACGCTCGCGCCATTGTCACGCAAGCCCTTCGCCGTCGCAATGCCGCCGACCGAGAATACGCCGATGACGATGTTGCTCGGCGCGCCAACGACAATGCCACCCGACGTCGGGCCGCAGCCGGCATCCCACTTCTTCGTGCCGTTAGCCGTGTTCAGCGCCGTCACGCCGGTGCCGGCCGCGCCGGCATTGGCGCAGTACAAGGTCTTCTGATCCGGACCGAGCGCAAACGCGCCGCGCCCGCCCCAGACGTTGTCGCTGGCAAACGTGTAGATCCAGATTTGCGACAACGTCGGCGAGAATTTCACCACGATGTCCGGGTCGCTCGCAACCGCGACACCATCAAAGCCACTGTAGACATTGCCGTCGTTGTCCACGACCGGTTGGCAACCTTCACTGTTCACGGTGTTGAAGTATTGGTTGGAGTACAACCCAATTCCGGTGATGGCATCAACGCCGACAATCTTGCCCAGACGCTCACTGCGATAATACAGAACCGTGCCGGCCGGGTTGAGCGCCGCGCCGGTGTCGGCCCAGCATTGGACGCCTTGCGATTCGCTTCCGGCCACCCCATTCGCGCCCGTATAGAGCCACATTTGCGTGCCGACCTCGGCATCATAACAATGCATGCCCGCTTCCAAGCCCCACTTGGAGCCGCAGTACACCTTGCCATCGCTGAGCAGCAGCGCGCCGCCAACAATTTGGTCCACGCCGTTGCTCCAGATGATCGCACCGGTGGTCTTGTCCAAACAGGCCAGCACGGCCGTGCCGGCGTCGCTGTTCTCGCTGGCATAAACACGATTGGCGGTCACGACCGGCGTGCCCATCGCGTAGATGCTCGAGAGTTTCGTGCCCCACAGCAGCGCGCCGGTGGTGAGATCCAAGGCCATAATGTTGCCGTTGTTGTTGGCGGCGATACTATTGGCGCTCAGGTAAATGCGCTCATTGTCAGTGACCGCGCTGCCCATCCTGGGCGCGCCGCCCCACATCATGCCCGACGCACTCACGCTGGCATTGGTCCACACCACCGCCACGGCGGTCAACGGCGTGCCGTTGGTGCTCCAGCCCTGGCGCTGTTTGGTGCGCCCGGCCAGCGACCACGTGCCCGCCATGGGTTCTTCAGCCGCCAAGGCCGCCAAGGCCGCGCCGAGACAAAACCAGAGGCTAACTTTGGCTTTCATGGGTGATCCTTTATGAAACACGTTACAAGAAGTTGCAAACATCGCACACCACGTGCCGCGCCATGGGTTGGCATTCGCAGACATTATCTCACATCCTGTGGTAAGTGATCATGGCATGGCTGGCAGCCGGTCACCTGTGGGCCGGTGTGTGCAACCGTTTGCATTACTATAACCAAATTTGGCGGCTTTGTCAAGCGGGCTGGTTTCCCTGTTTCCCTGTTTCCCTGTCTGAAATTCCGATATAAGGACGAGCGCATTCAGGCGGATGAATTTGTTGGAGTTCAAGCTTTAGCTTGTCTGGAATATTCTCGCTGCGCGGCGCAACGCACGACAACCATTCGTTCGTGACGAACGAAAGTACTCAACGGCACAAGCGAAAGCTTGTACTCCAACTGCGCCAACTGCGGTGCTTGCGCGTTCTTGTCTTTCCTTCGTCTACTCAAGCACGCCGCCCTTTCCGCCATGGTGTTCTTTCCTTAATATCGGTATTTCAGGTTTCCCTGTTTCCCTGTTTTTCCCGGATTCGGCGGTTTGTTTGTGGTGCTGCTCCCCACTGATCCCGCCGGCGGCGCGTACGCGTCAACGTAAGCGGCTGAAGCCGCTTCTACGACAGATGCACTCGCTACGTTGACGCGCATGCGCCGGCGGCGGGACTGGTGGAAGCAGAAATTGAGAAAAGGACGATGGCGTTTCTTTTTACTTTATTGCATTCACCCACCCGCAGCACCCATGTACAAATACTACAATGTCGCCGCAATCACACACCGCGCCACCGCTGCATCTGGGCAGCTGCATCACAGGCGCGGCATTGCGGACAGCGGCGGCACCTCATAAATTATAGTCGAGCCGTACTCGGCGCAGGGTGGTCAGCGCTACCAGCCGGCTTTACTTTTCCCCCCAATTCTGCTATAGTGTGCAAACAGTTACGCAACCGTTTGCAACAACAAACCCATGAATGCCACCGTTTCCAAGATGACCACCTTGCGCGACGTCGCCCGTAAAGCGCGCGTCTCGATCTCGACCGTCTCGCGCGCCTTAAGCGCCCACACGCGCAACCGCATCAGCGCCAGCGTCTGCGCCCGTATCCAGCATGCGGCGGACGCGCTCGGCTATCAGCCCAACCGCAGCGCGCGTGCGCTCAGCCGCGGCGGCTCGGACACGATTGCGCTGGTCATTCCCGCCAATGCCCACGCTTATTTTGCCGAAAGCGAATACTATGCGCATATCGTCATCGGCGCCGTGGCGGCGCTGTCGGCCAAGAACCTCGACGTGAAAGTGCATATGCTGCGCAGCGGCGAGAGCCGCCAGCGCTTCAGCTTTCTCATCCGCCAATTGGGCGTGGATGGCCTGCTGGTCGCCGGCCTTTCGCTCAGCGACCATTTCGAAATTGACGCCGGCGAACCAGCGCCACCGGTCGTCATGCTCAACAGCTACGTCGAACCATCTGTCACCACGGTGGATGCCGACAACCAGGCCGGCGGCCGCCTGGCGGTTGACCATCTGCTGGCCGCCGGCCACCGCGCCATTGCCTTGCTGGCCGGCCCGCGCGACAATTATGACGCCCAGCAGCGTGTACTTGGCGCCCGCGAACGCTTGCGCGAGGCAGGCTGTGTTCTCTCCGCGACAGATTGTCTTCACAGTGTGTTCGGCAAGAAAGAAGGCTATCAGGTTGCCCTGCGCCTGCTGCGCCGCACGCCCCGTCCAACCGCCTTGTTTTGTGCCAACGACGAGCTGGCACTCGGCGCCTTGCACGCCATGCGCGACCTCGACTTGCGCTGCCCGGACGATGTCTCGCTGGTGGGCTTTGACAATATTTCCGCCACCGCACTGGCCGACCCGCCGCTGACCACGATTGCCCAGCCACTTGACCAGATTGTCACGGTTGCCAGTGAATATCTGCTGAAGCGTTTGAGTGGCGATCCGCGCATCGTGCGCGTGCTGCTGCCAGTCACCTTGGTCGCGCGCGCCTCCGTCGCCGGCCCGAAAAGTGCGTAGCGCTCCTAATCGGTTTCATCGTTCATCGTTCATTGTCAATTGTCAATTGTAATTTGTAAATTGTAATTTGTAAATCGCATGCGCCTCCCGCTCCTCGCCCTTTTTGCCCTCCTCACCTGTGCCTGCACGCGCGGCCCGGCCGACGGGCGGGTGCATATTACCTATTGGGAGAAATGGGCCGGCTTCGAGGCGGATGCCATGCGCGCCGTGATTGAGCGTTTTAACACGGCGCAGACCGGCATCGTGGTCGAGTTCATGTCGATCAGCGGCATCGGTCGCAAGCTGCTGACCGCCACTGCAGGCGGCGATCCGCCCGATCTCGCCGGCATCTGGTCGTCGTCCCTGCCCAGCTATGCCGAGCATGGCGCGCTGACGCCGCTGGACAACTACCTGCGCCGTGCCGATATCCGCGCCGGCACGTATGTCCCGGTGTATTGGCGCATGTGCCAGTATCGCGGGCATACTTGGGCGCTGCCCTCAACCCCCGGCTCGACCGCCTTGATTTACAACAAGGAACTGTTTCGCCGCGCCGGGCTCGATCCCGAACGCCCGCCGCGCTCCATCGCCGAACTGGACGCCTATGCCAAAAAACTGACGGTCTATGACGCGGCCAGCAATATTGTCCAGCTTGGTTTTTTGCCGACCGAGCCGGGTTGGTACAACTATGCCTGGATTTACTATTTTGGCGGCGCGATTTGGGACGAGACCAACAAAGTCACGTTTGCCACGCCGGCCGGCCGCGCCGTGTTTGCCTGGATTGCCGACTATTCGCGCCGCTGTGGCGTCAAGGCCGTCCAACAGTTCAGCGCCGGTTTCGGCAATTTCGCCTCGCCCCAAAACGCCTTTCTGGCCGGCAAGGTCGCCATGGAATTGCAGGGCGTCTGGATGCACAATTACATTGAAAAATACGCGCCCGGTCTCGATTGGGGCGCCGCGCCATTCCCCGCCCTGGACGGAATCACCCCGCCGGTCGTCTACACTGAGGCCGATGTGCTGGTCATTCCGCGCGGCGCGCGCCATCCTGACGCCGCCTTTGCTTTCATTCAATTTGTGCAGCAGCAGACCAACATGGAACTGCTCTGCCGCGGGCAACTCAAAGCCTCGCCGCTGGCACAGGTCAGCGCCAACTTTTTCGCGACGCATCCGCATCCCTACCTGCCGCTGTTCTACGAAACCTCGTTCAGCCCGCGCGCGTTCACCACGCCGGCGTTCAGCATTCATGATGAAATCGCGCGCGAAGTGAATGTCGTGATTGATGGAGTGCGCCTGTTGCAACTCGCGCCCGACGACGCCGTCGCCATCCTCCAATCCCGCGGCCAACGCGCGCTCGACCGCATGCTGGCCCAGCGCGCCCGCCGCGGCGCCGACATCCTGGTGGAGACGCCATGACCCGCCGCACCCGCCGCGCGCTGCGCATCGGCCTGCTCTTCACCGCGCCATGGTCGATCGGCCTGCTGGCGTTCGTGCTCTATCCGGTGCTGGCCTCGCTCTATCACAGCTTTTGCGACTACTCTGTCTTGCGCCCCGCCGTCTGGATCGGTTTCGATAATTATCGCGAACTACTCCGTGATGAAGTCTTCTGGAAAACCATCTGGAACACCGGCATCTTCGCGCTCGCCGCCATTCCGCTCGGCATTGTCGTCGCCGTCGCGCTCGCCATGCTGCTCAACACCAAGTCGCACGGCATGGTGGTCTATCGCACGATCTTTTTCATTCCCTCGCTGGTGCCAATGGTCACCCTGGCCATGCTGTGGATGTGGATTTTTAATGGCAGTTACGGCATCTTGAACTATGGCCTCAACGGCGTGCTGCGCCTGCTGCACCTGCCCTTCGAGGCGCCCGGCTGGTTGCTCGATCCGCATTGGGCCAAGCCGGCCCTGGTGTTGATGGGCATGTGGGGCTGCGGCAATGCCATCGTCATTTTTCTGGCCGGTTTGCAGGACATCCCCGTCTCGCTCTATGAAGCCGCCGAAATTGACGGCGCATCGCGCTGGCAGAAAACCATCCATGTCACCCTGCCCATGCTCTCGCCCGTGATTTATTTCAATGTCATCATGGGCATCATCGGCACCTTCCAAGTCTTCGCCGTGCCCTACATCATGACCGGCGGCGGGCCGCAGCGCGCCACGCTGTTTTACGCCATGTATATTTTCCAGTCGGCCTTTGAAGATCTGCGCATGGGCTATGCCAGTGCCCAAGCGGTCATTCTATTTTTGATTATTCTGGCCTGCACCTATCTGGCGACGCGCGTCATGCGCAAGCACGTCCACTACGGCGGCGTATGACCACGCGCACCACCTGGATCTGGCAGTTTGTGCTCGTGCCGCTGGCCGGCATTTTCCTGTTCCCCTTGCTGTGGATGTTCTCCACCGCGCTGAAGCCGGTGGACCAGGCCATGCGCATGCCGCCCACCTGGATTCCCAAGGCGTATTACGCGCCGCTGGACGGGGTGCGCATGCGCGTTGTGCCGCGCGGCACAAACGCCGTCGCCGGCGTGATTGTCGCCACGGCGGACAATCGCTTGTTCGTGCCGGCCGCCGATTTCCACGCCGGCCGCGTGCGCATCATCCGCACCTTGCGCGGCGCAATTGTCACCAACCTCGTCGCCGCCCAACTGATCAAAACGGTGCCGCCCGGTTTTGTGTTTGTGCTTGAAGATGTCGACCAGACCAGCATGGCCGCCCAACGCCGCTGGGATTATGTCGCGCCCGCCCTGCTGGAGACGCGCACCGAGCTGGCCTGGCGCAATTTCCTCGCCGCCATGCGCGTCATCCCGTTCGCACGCTACACGCTCAACACGTTGATTTTATGCCTGCTGTGCGTCGTCGGCACAACCTTGTCGAACAGTCTGATCGCCTATGGCTTTGCGCGCGTCGAATGGCCCGGCCGCGATTTTTATTTTGCGCTGACACTGGCGACGATGATGGTGCCCTTCCCGGTCACGATGATCGCGCTCTACGGCGTCTTCAAATCATTGCATTTGGTCGGCACCTGGTACCCGTTGTGGCTGCCGGCGTTTTTCGGCGGGGCATTCAACATCTTCCTGCTGCGCCAGTTTTATATGACGATCCCGCAGGACTTGACCGACGCCGCGCGCATTGACGGCTGCAGCGAATGGCAGATTTTCTGGCGCGTGATCGTGCCGCTGAGCAAGCCGGCACTGGCGGTCGTCGCCTTGTTCCAGTTCATGGGTACCTGGAACGATTTCATGGGCCCGCTGCTGTATCTCAATGACCAAAGCAAATTCACGCTGGCACTCGGCCTGCAGTTTTTCCAAAGTCAAAGCGGCGGGACGGAGTGGCACTTGCTGATGGCCGCATCCACGCTGATGCTCTTGCCGATTTTGGTTCTGTTCTTCTTCACCCAAAAGCAGTTTATTCAAGGCATTGCTACGACCGGCATGAAAGGCTGACCACTTGCATTTGGCCACTCATTCGTAGTGCGTCCACATGCGAATGACCTTGACCACCTTGAGGTCGTCAAGCACTTGGTACACAAGCCGGTGCTGAATGGTGATGCGCCGCGAGCAGGCACCAGCCATATCACCCACAAGCTTTTCGTAAGGTGGTGGTGTTTGATAAGGATTGATCGTGAGAATATCGAGCAATCGTTGCGCCTGGGGTCTGAGACGCGAGCGGGTTAGTTTCTTGGCATCACGCCGCGCCTGCGCCGTGTACACCAATTGCCAGCTCACCAGTCGAGTTCCTTGTGGCATTTCGCAACGGGCGTGGCGAGGCCGCGCCTGATCGAGTCTTTCATGCCGGTGATTGAGGAAAGATAAAGGGTCTCTTGGATGGCGCGCCAATCGGCTTCGGCAATCAGCACGGCCGAGTGGCGCTTCCCTGCAATTTGCACGGGCTCATGCCACTGCGCGACGTCGTCAACCAGATTATAGAGATTCTTCCGCGCTTGTGTCGCTGTTATCGTTGTCATAATGCATTCTCCATGTCGTACGCAATATTGTACGCTTTTTTTCCCGCATGTGTCAACCAGTCACCCATTCAAGACACGAAGCGTTGTTTCTGTCGTAGCCGCGGAACGGCGTTCCGCGTTGCAGACGTTAACAAAGTACACCAATAAGAAACGCCGCATGGTGCCTGTGGCCACGCCGCACGGCGTGCATGCTGCGGCAGTTTCTTTGCATTGGTCACCGGATTGCTGCGGCAGTTCCGAACATGCCCTGTGAATCATGGCTGCTGCATGACGCGAAGGGTGCCGAGATCCGTGTCGGCGCTGAGTACACCAACAGCTTTGGTGACGCACTGCGTTGGACTGTTGACGCCGAGTGTCAGCGCCTCGCCACGCACAACGCCGGTGAACCGGAATATGCCGTCGTCACCGGTTTTGGCATTCGCGATGTAACCAAAATAGTTCAAGGCGTTTGCCGGCTGCGCGTGTAACGTCACCACACATCCCGCCATGGGATTGCCGACGGCATCCACGAGTTTGCCGCATGCCGCCACGCCCGGATCGTCAACAACAATATCACCCAGATCAACATCACGGTCAACAACGGTCACTGCGCGTGACATACGCGGTGGATTCTCATGCCGCCCGATCTGATCGCATTCAAGCACCAGTTGATATGTGCCGGGTGTGACCGGAAAAATGGTGAACTCACCTTCATACCGCATGCCGAACCCCACATTGTAAAGATCCACTTGTGCGCACGCAATCTCGCCATTGCGCGAGATGAGGTTGGCCGTAACGCGGTAGCCATTGACCATGACTTCGAGCGGCGGGCCATTCGGGGCGACATCGCGCACGACCAGATTGGTGGTGAGGATATTTATCTTCACGTCGTAGCGCGCCTGGGGATCAAGGCCGGTGAGGAGAAACGGGCGGGTGCGCGTTTGGCCGCATTTATCGCCCGCCTCGTCCGTGGCAACGGTGGTCGTACTGCCGGTGATGCATGCCGACACAAAACACGGCACGGGCGTATGCATCCGGTCACATACTGTGCCTTGAATGACACCGCATAGGGCGGCATCTGTGGCAACCAATAATTCTTCCCGCTGGCCGGCGCGGAGCAGCAAATTCGTGACGGTGGTCGCCACGCCAACGCCGGACACGCTCATGCTGCACACGCCGGTCGGGGCATATTGGCAGACCAGCGCGCCATTGTCCGGCACAAAATCATCGCGCGCAATATTGCCGCAGCGCACGGACACAAGATCCAGATCGACGGCTGTGGCAAAACGGACGAAGAGCGGCGCAGAGGGCGGCAACGTGATCACCATTTCCGTGCGCGCGCCCGGCCGCACCGTGAAAAGCGGGCTTTCACCGATTATCTCAAACATCGAGCCCGCCGCCATGATTTTTGCACGCATTGGAAAGTAGAGTGCGGGCACGTTGGTCACCAATGCGTACCCTTGCCGATCACACGCAAGGCGGACAAAATAGTATGGATTATAGTACAAGGGGCCTGTCCCCAGCGCGTTTTCCAGGTTGGCTTTGTCGTCTGTGCACATTTCAACAATGACCACCACATTGGTCGCGGGCGTGCCATCGTATTTCAACACCGTCACCGCTACTTCAGCACGCGGGCTAAGCCATACAATGAAGCGCTCGGTGGTCGTTTCATACGAGCGGAAGCCGCATTGTAGCGTGCCATACGCAGGATGTGAAAAGGTGCATTCGCTGTGCGCACGCGTATGGAACCGCCCTTCTTTGTCGGTGATGGCCAGCGTCTCCTGGCCGTCCTGCACCCGCACGCCGGGCACGACCTTGCCCGTCGTCACATCACGCACTTCGCCATTAATATTGTCCGTTTGCTTGAACTGCATATTGACCACCTCAAGTGCGCCATTCCTCACCAGCACTTGGCAACTATTTGCAGTAAGATTGTCGGGGCGATAAATGAGCTGGTACCAGCCGGGCCGCAGCACTTGTGAGATATACTGGCCATCCGGCGCCACGTCCACCGCAAGTTCGATTTCCTCATCTTGCTTCACCACGTGCGTTTTATCAAGGTAGTATACGAGACTTACATTGGTCACGGCTTCACCAGCCGGGCCGGCAAGGTTGCCGGTTACACGCCCGCCGAAGTCGCTGACTGTGATGGTCACCTTGTCCATTGGAAGCATGCCGGCATCAAGCACCGCCGAGATGGCGGGCGGATACGCGCGCGCCGCCGCCTTTACTACAAAACGAGTGGCGCTGGCAAGCGTTGCAATAGTAAACCGGCCGTCGGCATCGGTGCGGGTGAAAGTGCCGGCAACCGCATAAGTCGGCGTATTCAATTCGAGGACAAAATTGTTCGGCCGCGCACCGCTCACTTCCTCGACCCAGACTGGCACATTGCCGGGCGAGTCGCCGTTCGGCATGCACACCACGCCGCGCACGGCGTATGCCGGTGCAGCTATGCTTGCGTCGGCGCCGGCCGTATCAGAAGCAGAGGCTGTGATCGTGGTGCTTGCCACCGGCGGCACGGCCGCGGGAACGCATGACTGCGGTGCAGCCGGCTCGCGCACCGCAAGCCAGACGCCCACGCCCGTGACAAGCGCAAGGGTGCTGGCAATCACAAGCGTGCCAGTGCTGCGAACGCGCGGCACACGCACTGCTGGCAACGGCAGCGGCGCCTTGAGGATTGCCGCGCGAATGCGTGCAGCCCGGCCCGGTTCGAGCGGTGCAGAGGAAAATCGGCCGATGCGCTGAGCAATATCACTTGTTTTCATGGCATTCCTCGAGCAGCGCGCGCAGCTTGTGAATGGCACGCATATAGCGGGTCGCCGCCGTGGGCAGCAGGCAGCCGGTCACCTGGGCGACTTCCCTGAAAGTCAACTTGTCGCACACTTTGAGCACCACCGTCTCACGCGCGAGCGGCGTGAGTTGTGCCAGCGCCCAATTGACATGTTCGGCAAGAATCCGTTGCGGCATGACTTCGTGGGCCGGCTCGACCAGCAAGCCCTCAAGCGAAACGGCGGCGTGGCTGTAGTGGCGCAGTAGGTCAATGGCCTTGTAGCGTGCAATGCGATAAATGTAGGTCTTGGGATGGCGGATGTGGCACGCCGCCGTGCCCTTCTCCAGCAGCGCCAGGAATGTCGTCTGGATGACATCGTCAATGTCCGCCGGATTATAAAGCAGGGTACGCAAGTAGCGATACAAGGAGTCCTTGTAGGCGTCGAACCAAGCCAGCACTTGGTCGCGAAGAGTTGCTGCATCATCCAGCGGCATTTTTCATATTACCGTGTTCATGAAGACTGTTACCTGCAAACGAACGACCCAATGTCGTTGCGTTCACTAGTATAGTCGAAACTACCGCCGCTTTTTATTCACTAAAGGGCGTGGTGCTCTGCCATGATGGAGCGAGAATAACATAATCCAGGGCAAAGCGCAAGGCGGCCCATGTTTCCAGTTCCGGCGACTCTTTTATGTAGCTGCGGTGTTGCGCCGTACCGCCGCTGGCCCATGCGCTGTTGCTGGGACTGGCTGGTGTCAGCCGGGGCAACGAGCCGAGCCGGCTCGTCTACGGCAGGCGCTGCACGTAGACGTGGCGGCTCGCCGCGTTATCCGCCCAAAAAGGTAACCACCCATGGCGCCCAAAAAGTACTTGCTCTGGCTAGTGTCTACCGGCATGGTCGCCAACAGATTGTGCGAGTCGCCGGATCTGGGAGGTTCATCTCTGAAATTCCGATAGAGAGGAAAATGCGAACCTGACACAGCCAAATCTGTTGTGGATCTTACGTGGGCGTGGCCGGAGAGCGAGGTAGGGCGGTCAGGCCCTGACCGCCGATGCTGCCTGCGCGCGCCCGCCGGTGCTACAATGGCACAGCGACGACCGCGGCGGTCAAGGGCCTGACCGCCCTACCTGCCTGCGCGCGCCCGCCGGTGGCTACCGTGGCCGGATCACCACAAGGGAATGCGGCTCCCGTTCTTATAGCGGAATTTCAGAGGTTCAAGCATCATGTTTTCTTGCATCGTGCTATAATTGGTATATGACAGCATCATTCTTACTCCAGCCTTGCCGGACGGCACTGTTTCTATTGGTCTGTTGCATGGGCTTGCAGGCGCAACCAACCTTGCGCATCACCGACCTGCCGGCGTGGGGCACTGCCGGCTATCTGACGGGCCTCGTGACCGGGGTCGAACCCGCTGCCTTTCGCGTCGCCGTGTATCTGCACACCGAGGGCTGGTGGAACAAGCCGACCTTTGGGCATCCTTTGACGCTGATCCTCTCCAACGGCAACTGGTACTGCAATGTCAACACGGGCGGCGATGACATCAGCGCCAATGCCTACGCCGCCTTCCTCGTCACCAACACCTACACGCCACCCCAACTGGCCGGCGCGGCGACGCTTCCGGCCGAATTGTATGCGGCCGCGCTCGCGTCAATGATCACCAACCGGCTGCCGCGCCAGCTTATGTTTGCCGGCGTCCCGTGGACGGTCAAGGCCGCCGAGGTGCCGGTCGGCCCCGGCCCCAATTATTTTTCGGCGAATACCAATGATGTTTTTGTGGACGACGCCGGCCGCTTGCATCTGCGCGTCGTCTATCGCGACGGCGCTTGGCGCTGCACCGAGGTCATCTCCGCCTTTGTGCCGGACTATGGCATGTACGTGATGACCGTCACCGGTCGGGTGGACTTGCTCGACCAGAACCTGACCTTCGGGTTCTTCACCTGGGACACGGCCGCGCCGCAGTTTCATTATCGCGAGATTGACATCGAAGTTTCGCGCTGGGGCCAAGCCGTCAACAGCAATGCGCAATTCGTCGTCCAGCCCTGGGACACGCCCGGCAATCTCTATCGCTATAACATGAATCTGAGTGCGGACGCGGTCAGCACCCACGGCTTCATCTGGGGTCCCGCCGCCGTCTATTACCAAAGTCTGCACGGCCTCCATGCGCAGATCCCCGCCCCGGTCGCGGATCAAATTGCGACTTGGACGTATGCCGGCGCGGACGTGCCGCCGGCCGGCGGCGGCGAGTTTCGCTTCAACCTGTGGATCAACACCGGGACGGCGCCCGCCAACGGCTTGCCGGCGGAAGTCATCATTGAATCGTTCCGCTACACCATTCCAGAACCCGTCGGCGCGGCCATGCTGATCGTCGTGTTCGGGCTGCTCGGTAAACGTGGCCGGAATGGTAACCGTTTCATCCTAAAGACCCCCGCGATCCCGCCGTTGACGTGATCGTGGGTGAATAAGATTGAGCAAACTAATGCACTCATGAAACGTTTCTTTTGCCTTGTTTTGCTGGCATTGTGGCTGGGCGGCGCACTGACGGCGCACGCGGCGCTGACGGTTTATTATTTGCGCCACGCTGAGGGCGGCCATAATGCGACGGCTGACTTTGTGCATCGCGGCGTGCCCACCAATGCGTGGCCGGCGTGGGTTGGCAATCCGAATGTGTTTACGCCGACGGGCTTGGCGCAGGTGACCGCGTTGGGCACCAATTTGCTTTTGTATAAAATTGATTTTATCGCCGTCAGCCCGCTCTGGCGCACCCGCCACACAATTTTGCCGTATTTGAAAAGAACCGGACGCACGGCCGAGATCTGGCCCGAATTGACCGAGACGGCCAACTTCTCACCGCCCCATGGCGCGCCGAAGAAGCCTGTCTCAAATGCCTCGTGGTTCAGCACCGGCACCGTAAAAATGACACCGGAGGAAGCGCGCTATTTTCGGGTGCGTGCCGACGGGACCGGCAATCGCGAACTCAAAGCCACCAATCTGACCGCCGCAGTTGCGTTGGCACAGCGTGTTGAAAGGCTGGTGCGGGCACGCGCTGGGACAAACGACTACACCGTCTTGCTGGTGGGCCACGGCAATGCCGGGCTCACACTGATCCGGCAGCTCACGCGCGATCCGCACTGGCGGGGTGCCGACTTGCGCAACGCCACCCTATGGATGGCGCGTGAAAAACCGGACGGTACGTTTGCGTTGCAGCTGCTGAACGGCGCGCCCTATCCGCCGCCGCCGCGCCGCAATTCTGTTGCTTTGCGAAGGGAACGCCGATCCCCAGATCGGCTGTAGGTAGGTGCGATCGCCTGATCGCACCTTCTGCTGGAGCACGCCCCGCCCGCCAACCAAAAGTCCTTTCCGCAACCATCCGGTCAGAAAAAGGGCTGCGGGTTTCCGGTGGTCAATCTAGTCGCACTGTACTCGCTCGCCAGTGGCGCGCCGGCGCTCTTTTCTCAATCTTTGCTTCCACCAGTCCCGCCGGCGGCAGCGATCTTTCCGGGGTAATTAATTAGACTACTGACCGACCTGCCCAAGTCAAACCTCTTGTAAAATCGAGTTGCGCTTGCGTTTATTCGGCAGTACGGCATAGTTACTTATGACGGTGATGGGGCGCGTGCGTTGGAGCGCAGGTCAATGAAAACGCCAAAGTTGACGCGCATGCGCCGCTGGCGGGACTGCCGCTTTCATCCCGGAAGCCATGCTGCCGGGCGAAGCGGACACGTGCCAGAATGACAAATAGCGAACAAGGAATAATTATGCGCAGCGACGGCGGCCATCGTGGTACGCCGAACATGGCTCGGCTATGAAAGGCGGGAGCATGGCTCCCGCACTCCAAGGTTCGGCGGTGCCGAACGCAGCCATAGTTTCCACACGGTGCGTCTAATTACTATGGCCTGAAAGATCGCTGCCAGCGGCGGGATCGGTGGGGAGCCACAACCCATACCAGATGCCAGATATGGACCATGCATCCATATGGCACCACACTTCCGAAAAAGCGGACAGTTTTTTGTCCGAGCTCCATTCGCGACTCCAGAACTCCTGACATAGGGGTGTTCATAATGTCCGCTTTAACCAAGGCACATCGTGAAAGCCATGCCAAGAATTCTGGAAGCCTGGCGAACAATATTTGACAGGATCAACATGATTTGACATGATTGCGGTAAAGGTAAATCCAGATTCCCAAAAAAGCGGACAGGTTAGGGTTCGCACCCTGCCGACGTTACAACACGCCGTAACGCCCGTCAAATATAGAAAGTAGCACAATGTATGTCAGGAGTTCTGGACTCAATTAGCGAAGATGCCCGTCAAACAAGGAAAGTAGCGGAAACTATGTCAGGAACGCGCGAAGGTCGTCGTCGCCCTGGCCGCACCGAACCACGCGCCGTCAAACGCCGTCCCAAATCGTACAAATTGCTCAACAAACCACGCCATCACGCAACTGCGTACCGCTTGTTCCACACCCATAGCACGCCGGTGCTATGGCAACTGCGCGCGCATCTCGCCGCGCCTTATCCAACGGTCCCAGTGCGGACCGGCTGATTGCGCTCGTCGACAAACACAATCGCCGGCTTGTGCGCCGCCACCTCGCGCTCGTCAAACATGCCGAAGGCCAGCACGATGATCAGATCACCCTCATGCACCAGCCGCGCCGCCGCGCCCAGCACCGCAATCGTGCCGCTGCCGCGCTCTTCCGGCACGACATACGTCTCGAAACGCGCGCCATTGTCAATGTCGGCCACGACGACTTTTTCGTACGGCACCAGATTCGCGGCCTCCAGCAAGGCCTCGTCAATGCCGATCGAGCCGACATAATGGAGCGCCGTGCGGGTCACGTGCACCCGGTGCAATTTCGATTTCAACAAGATTCGTTGCATTTTTACCAGTGCTTGCAGTATACTATAGGGTGCGCCAATTGTCCGCGCGTGCGGCGACGCTTTGGTATTGTACCCGAATCCCACTGGTTTTGCAATTGATGCCCTATGAACTGACCACCGCCCTGCGCTATTTGCTGCGCTCCAAAAGCCACAAGGGCTTTGTCTCGTTTTTCACGATCATCTCGGTCATTTGCGTCCTGATCGGCGTCGCCGCCATGATTGTCGTGCTGGCGGTCATGACCGGCTTTCAACGCGAATTGAAGGAGCGCGTCATCGGCATGTACGCGCATGTCAGCGTCATGGGCGCCGGGCGCGAGGCGCTGCAGGACTGGGAGCAGGTGGCCGGCACGGCGCGCACGCTGCCCCAGGTGCAGTCCGCCACGCCGGTCGTCAGCGGCCCCTTGCTGCTGGGCCAGTACAACCGCGTCCGCCCGTTTTTCATCCTGGCCACCGATGTCGCCCTGCGCGATGACGCGGCCGAGCTGCAGCGCTATGTCACGGTCGGTTCACTGGCCATCGCGGATGATCAAATCATCGTCGGCGACCAGGCCGCCAAGCAGATGGGCTTTCGTCTCGGCGACAAAATCCAGTTGACCTCGGCCGCGCGCATGCGCACGCCCGAAGGCAATTCGTACGTCCCGATGAACAAGGAATTTCAGATTGCCGGCTTGTTTCATACCGGCAATTACGACTATGACGCGAATTATGGCTTCATCACCCTGACCGCCGGCCAGCAATTGTACAGTCTGGGCGAGCGCGTCCACGCCGTGCGCATTCGGCTCGATAATGTCGAACATGCCCAGGCCGTCAAAGCGAAACTTCAGGAACTGCTCGGGCCGAACTTCAGCGTGCGCACCTGGATGGATCAAAATCCGGCCTTGTTCGGCGCGGTCCAAATGGAAAAACGGGTGATGTTCATTATTCTCCTGCTGATCAGCCTGGTCGCGTCGCTGAACATCATCAGCACGCTGGTCATGGTCGTGCTGCAAAAAACCAAGGACATTGGCATTCTGCGCTCGGTCGGCGCGACCCAAACCTCGATTGGCGCAATCTTCACCATCCAAGGTCTGCTGATTTCGCTGATCGGCGTCGGCTTGGGCCTGATCGCCGGCATCACCTTGGCGCTCAACATTGATCCGATCAGCAAGTTCCTCGAGCGCGAGACGGGCTTTACCTTCTTCCCCTCGAATGTCTACTATCTCGATGCGATTCCGGCGGTGATCGTGCCGGGCGATGTGCTGATCATTGCCGTGTGTGCGATTGGGTTGTCGTTGATCGCGTCGCTGTTTCCGGCCGCGCTGGCGGCCCGGCTCGATCCCGTCCAAGCCCTGCGCTACGAGTAGCGCCGCACAGCTGTTGCAGATGCCTTGAACAAGTTTACGGTCTTCAGTTTTCAGTTTTCAGCTTCTGCAACCGCAAACTGAAAACTGCAAACTGCCGCCTGGCCGGCTACTGCTTGCGCAGCAACTCGCAGAAGTCACGCGGGGAAAGAATGCGGCATTCGTGAAACGCTTTCAGGACTAGTAAATCTTTGTCGCCCGTGACAAGGCACTCTGCCTGCCCGGCCGATGTCAAGCCAAGGACATGCAGGTCATGCGGATCACGACAGGCAGTGTGCGGCACAGCATCCGGAATCAGAAGCTCGCACCGCTCGCGAAGAAGCTGGACAATGGCAGCAATGGTTTCTGTCGGCAAGCGCAATTTCTTTCGAAACGTGGTGCGCACTTCCTCGATGAGCTCGTGGCTTATGAGCACATGCTGGCTGTCAAGACATATTTCGAAAACAACTTCGCAGAGACCGTGGGCGGCAAAGGCGGCAACAATCACCGACGCATCCAGCACCACTCTCATGAGAGCATCCGGAACACATCCTCATCCGTCATGATCCCGTGTGCTTCCGCAAACGGCAGCGTGCGTTTGCGTAATGCGCGAAACTTTTCCAGGGCGACATAGCGGCGCAACGATTCGCGCACGATATCGCTGACCGGCTTGTGCTGCGCGCTGCTGAGCGCCTGCAAGTCTGTGCGCAGATCATCTTGGATTCTAATGGTCATGGTATTCATCGTAAGACATTGTAACACAACTTGCCGCAGCATGTCAAACAGGCCGTGGTGCCTCCGGCAGATGGTTTTCATTTATGCGACGCGCGCCGCGCCAGCGGCAAGAGAAACAAACCCAGCAGTACGGCGAAAATGATCGCCATGGCCGTCAATGGACTGCAAACACTCGCCAGTTTCAGCATCGGCCATTGATGCCAAATCACCGGCACCGGGCTTGGTGTCTCGGCCGGATTCGCAATCAGGCCCGGCGCTTCCGGCAGCAGCCACGCCGCCGCGATCAACAGCAACGCCACGCACACTGCCGTCATGCCAAAGCCCGCCGACCACAAGCGCAGCCGCCGTACCGTGCTCCACCACAAGCCATGGCCCACCAGCACAAAACAGTAGCCCAGATGAAACGCGCGCCAGCGCAGAAACGTGGCCACGCTGACAGTGCTGCCCGCCGTCAACAGCCATGATAGCCGCGTGCCCGCATGCCACGGCAGGACGTTGTCCAAATAGGCTGGCATGCGCGTGATCACTTGCAGCGACCAGTAGGCCCGCTGATCGCCCGCCAGAAAGCTGAAACTGAGCGCCGCCACCATGGCCACCTGCCAGGTCAGCAGCCAAAACTCGTAATACAGGGGCTTCGCGCCGCACTCGCGCGTACAAAGCGAATAAAGAAAGCGCGCGCCCGTCAATACGACCAGTGCATCACCCGCTCGCGCGTGCAAAGAAATGCACCATGCCTGCCACGCATGCGTGCTAAACCAGTGCGCCTGCTGATAATATTGCATGCCTGGCTGAAAGTCGGTCAACAGCAGCAGCGCGCTGAGCGGATAGATCAGCAGCAGGAGTGCGACGAGGATTCGGTCAATTATCATTGGTCAATGGTCATTTTTCATGTATCAAGTCTGATTTTCAGCAATTGCTCATTGATCGTGTGCAGCGCCTGTCGTAGAAGCGGCTTCCAGCCGACTTTCTCAGTAAGGCAACAGGAACTAGCATTGACAGTTGACCTATGTCCAATGACCATTGATAAATATTCAAGCATGTTCTCATCAAGGCAAAGCCGGTGCAGCTTCAGGTCGCGATTGCTGCAAAAGTCCCCCTTTCGTAAAGGGGGTGGCGCACGCTGCGCGCGCCGGGGGATTTTGCAGGTTTGCACGTGTCTGTCATGGATCACTGTCACCGCGTGACAGGAGCCGCTTCCATCGGCTGATTGATCGGCTGCACCCACTCGACCTCGAGCTTCTTCGGCGGCTCGCTCGCCGGCCCTTGCACCACGCTCGCAGCCAGCCCGCCTGTCGCATCCGCCCGCACGGCAAACACACTCTGATGGCACGGGCAATAAATGTACGCAACGCCACTTGTGGCGCAATTAGCGCTATTTGTCAATTGTGCCTGACATGGCTGGCCATCCGGCCGATAACCGGTGCGCATGGCTACGTCGTTGCTGCTAGCTGTGAATTCGAGAGTGCAGCCAAGATGCGGGCAAATGCGACTCCAAGCCGCGCGCGCCGCGCCATGCGTCACGCCCATGCCCGGCTGACGCGTGACCACCTGGCGCTCCGGCCCGAAGATCACATTTGTCTGGGCATACGCGAAATCCACACGCCGCCAGTCATCCGTTCCGGCCGGCAGCGGCACGGCCATGCGCACCGCGCCCAGTTCGCACGCGCCCAACGGGCACAAGAAGCGCCAGGCGCCGGCAATGAACCATATCAATGCCACAATGCCCAAAGCGGGCAGCAGCCATTTCCGTAATTGGGTCATGCGGTTTTAGTAAATAGTGGTGAGTTCATAGTTCGCAGTAAACTTGTTCGCGGCGAACAAATGCAGATATTATCCGCAGATGACGCAGATGCTGCAAGCCTTGTGCGGCGGCTGCATTGCTGTACCATAATTTGTTTTGCTGCAAAAGAAATTACTGTACATCATAAATTTGTTGCCAGCCCGCGCACCAAGTCCACCAGCCGCTGCCGCTCATAGTCACCCAGCGCCTCATGCGCAAAGCCGGCAGCCACCCGCGCTTGCTCGATCATCTCTGCAATCTCCGCATCGGTCTTGGTGCGCATTGACTGCCAATCATACCAGACATACGCCGGCGCGCCCGGCAGCACTTCCATCTTCCAGCGCACAAACAGTTCTTTTTCAAGCGCGGCGCGCGGCAGCGCCGCCGTCTTACTGCGCAAGTACATGGCAACATCCCAGGCGTCATCCGCGTTCATGCCCGGCACGCTGCTGACAACAAGCTGAAACACCGCCGTCGGCGCGGCACCGTCAAACACCAACTCATCCACGGCCTCCTCCAGCGCCGCCATGCTCTGTCCAGAGTGGGAGCGGCTCCGTGCTGGCTTGGCTAGTCCCGCCAACGGCGAGGACCGCGATTCTCCATTCTGCCCTTCCATCCTTCCATTCTTCAACTCTTCCATTCTACCCGAGACCTGCCTTCCGCGCTCCAGATTCGGCAAGCGCCAGCCATTCACTGCTTGCGCGTCCACACACGCCGCCGCGCCGTCGCGCCAGCACACCAGTGGCAGCACCAGCAATGCCAGTACGACGGCGCACACGGTTTCCTGCACATGTCGCGACCAGCCGACTGACGCATTCGCGCAACGGTAACAATGCCCGAAAACGCGCACGCACGTCCACGGCACCCGCACGGCGATTAGCACATAGGCGCCATAGATCAGTCCAATGCCGCATGCAAGCACATGACTTGTGCCAGCTGCGGCGGGTGCAAACCACGCCAGCCCAACCGCCAGCATAGTCAGCGCAACTGCCGACACTACACTTGCGATTCGCGCGTCTGCCGGCAGACAGGCATGCTGCCGATCCGTCAGGTAGCGCCATGCGCTGCTGAGCATGCCGGCGACGAACAACGCCCGGCCGGTCCTGCCCAGCCACAGCAGCGCTGTGCTGAACGGCAGTGTAGCAATGAACTCCGCCGAACTATCCGGCCCGAGATAAACTAGCCGTAGCAGGAGTTTACAAGTTATTCTGTCTCGACAGGCTGCAAGCCCAGTGTTGATGCGGTTTTGGGGCTATGGGCGTGTAGTACCTAGAAGCGGCGCCATCCAGCGGTCAAGTTTGAACAGTTCGTAC
>Ga0247841_10001303_pt1 | contig 57555 bp, 60 predicted proteins | sample LaCruzMarch2015__2_FD_192410 | JGI IMG/M metagenome (GOLD analysis project Ga0247841, IMG submission 192410) | Freshwater microbial communities from meromictic Lake La Cruz, Castile-La Mancha, Spain - LaCruzMarch2015_18m | ecosystem: Environmental > Aquatic > Freshwater > Lake | place: Spain... | reverse complement strand
AATTGGAGAAATTTAGAAAAATTTCTTTAGCGGACGGACAGATAATTGACACTGAAATGACAAAAAAACAGAGGGAAATTATTCAGGCGCTAAACTTGTGCGCCTGAACTTTTCGGGAGGTTAGGTCTGAACCTTCTTGATCTGCACCATCGAAACTCTGCATTCGATTTCCCTTGAGATTCGTTAATCTAGTGCTCGATTGTGTCAGCAGTCACGTTCCCAGCGGATCGAAAGAATTTACCACTTGACCACTTATTTTCCACCGAAAAAACGTGCGAGTGTTCACTTCATCCCCAACCTGAAGGTCGGGGTATTTGTGCCCCTCCGTGCTCCCGATGTAATAAAAATTTAGAATGTAAGCCCCCTTTGTCTGGCCTAGCTGGCCAAATATTTGCCCGGATTGTCCTCAAAGGCCTTCTTGCAGCCCGGCGCGCAGAAGTAGTAAGTCTTGCCTTTATATTCGCTCTTGAGCTTGGCCGTCTTCTCATCTACGGTCATCTTGCATATCGGATCTATTGCCATTTTTTTTGCCACCTATGTTTCTATTTTGTATTGCCGACGGTATATACTTTTTGAGCAGGAGCGAGAAAGAGATTACTGTCACCGAGCTTAAGGCCATTGCCATGCCGGCCAGCTCCGGGCGGAAGGTTATTCCGAATGCCGGATAGAGCGCGCCCGCTGCCACGGGAACCAGGGCCACATTGTAGGCAAAGGCCCAGAAGATGTTCAGCTTGATGCGCGAGATCACCTTGCGGCTGAGCTCTATGGCCGCCACGACTGCCAGCAGGTCGTCTTTCATCAGTACAATCTCACCGGCCTCAATGGCCACATCTGCGCCGCTGCCAATGGCAATGCCCACATCGGCCTGGGCCAGAGCCGGAGCGTCATTGATGCCGTCGCCCACAAAAGCCACCCTGCTCCCGCTCTGCTGTAGCCTTTTGATCTCATTGGATTTGTCTTCCGGCAAAACCTGCGCGAGAACCGTTTTTATGCCCAACTGGCCCGCCACCGCTGCTGCACTTTTTGCATTATCGCCGGTGATCATCACCACAGCCAAATTCATCCTCTGCAGATCCGATACGGCCTGCTGGGCCGATGCCTTCAGTCGGTCGGAGATGGCCAGAACTGCGCAGGCCCGGCCGTCCAGGGCGATGAGCATGGCCGTCTTGCCCTGCTCTTCATAGCCCGAAGCTTTTTCCAGCAGCTCTGGGACAATTTCAATGCCCATTTCCATGAAAAGCATCCTGTTTCCGGCCACTACCTGCCTGCCTTCTACCAAGGCCAGCACCCCTTTTCCCGGCCTGGCCTCGAATCTTTCCGCATTGGCCAGAACGAGTCCCTGCTCCTGGGCTTTGCGTACGACCGCCTCCGCCAGGGGATGCTCGGAAAGCCGCTCTGCAGAGGCTGCCAGGCGCAGCATCTCTTTTTCCTCTACGCCCAGGGGCGTCATGTCTGTAACATCCGGTCTGCCCACGGTTAATGTGCCGGTCTTGTCAAAAGCGACGACGTTGAGCTTATCCGAGGCTTCCAGAGCTTCACCGCTCTTGATGAGAATGCCCAATTCTGCTCCGCGGCCAATGCCGACAGTGATGGCAGTGGGAGTGGCCAGGCCTAGAGCACAGGGACAGGCTACTACTAATACGGATATGAGAGCCGTGAGAGAAAAGAGCAGAGTATTATGGGCCACAAAATACCAGTAAACAAACGACGCCGCAGCGATGGCGAGGATAGTGGGGATGAAATAAGCCACCGCTCGGTCGGCGATCCTCTGCACGGCTGGTCTTGACCCCTGCGCCATCTCTACGAGCGCGATGATCCTTGCCAGGACGGTCTCTTTTCCTATGCGAGTAGCAGAGAACTGGAAGGAGCCGTTCTTGTTGAGGGTGCCGCCCACCACACGACTGCCTGGCTCCTTGAAGGCAGGAACGCTCTCCCCCGTGATCATGGCTTCATCCACGTAGCTTTCTCCCGCCCTAACTACACCATCGGCCGGAATCTTTTCGCCCGGTTTTACGATGAGCAAATCGCCCACCAACACCTCTTCCACAGACACCTCAATCTCCCGCCCGTCCTTGAGAAGGGTGGCTCTCTTGGGCACAAGGCCCACCAGCTTTTTGATGGCCTCCGAGGTGCGGCCTTTGGCCCTGGCCTCTAAATAGCGGCCCAGGGTGAGAAAAGAGGCCAGCATGACTGCCGTTTCATAGAACATGAAATCCGAGGTAAGAACAATTCCAAAGGTTCCCAGAATGCTGGAGCCATAGGCCACGCCAATGCCCATGCCGTACATGACGTCCATATCCAGATTCCGGTTAGAAAGCGCCCGTGAAGCTGCCCGAAAGATGGGGTAGCTCACATAAACAAAGACAGGAGCTGATACTATGAGCATGAAAAGGCTCATGAAATTAGGAACGGCCATGGCCAACTGCATAGGGACGATTCTGTGCACAGGCAGGTACATCACAGCCATGAGAAAGAGGCTGGTGGCAAAGCCGATGATGATGCGCTTCTTCTTGTCTGCCAGGTCTTTTTGAAGCGCCTCCTTCTCCCGGTCAGCCATTGCTTCCTCGCCTTCGAGCCCCAGGAATTGATAGCCCGTATCAAGAACGGCCTTCTTCATATCCGCCAGGCTGACCATGCGGGGATTGAAGGTGACGTAAGCTTTCTCAGACGCCAGGTTCACGCGCACCTCCACCACACCGTCCAGCTTTTTGAGAGCGATCTCCAGCGCCCCCACACACATGGCGCAGACCATGCCGCCTATTCTGAGCACGACCTTCTCATCAATCACATCGTAGCCCGCGTCCCTTACCGCCTTTGCCATAAATTGACCTTCAGACACCTTTCAAGGGGAAAAAAACTTCAAATAAACCGCTCGAATCTCTCCTTGCCGACCTTGCAGATGGGACAGACCTCCGGAGGCCCCTCTCGGGCGCAGAGGTAGCCGCAGACGGTACACCTCCACACGGGCACGGAAAGCTGGAGGGCCACTTTTGCGATATCGGCACCCAGAACATCTCCAGTTGCTTTTTGCCTTTGCCGAAGCTTCTCCCTCTCTTCTGCAGGCAGCCTTCTCTCGGGAATGGAAGACAGCTCCAGTTTGCCCAACAGGACGGCTTTGGAGACATAAAGCGCACAGTAGCAGGCGCCAAATTCTGTGACGTCTGCATCCCTGTAGTCACATGGGCAGATGAGATCCAGGTCCTCGGATTTGTCACCGGAAGCCAGGCGGCAAGGGCAGGCCCGGTAGCCATATCGCCTCTCGTTTATGAGGAGCCCTTTTATCAGGCCTCTCACGAAATCCATGTCTGGATTGAGATTGTATCCACCCTGCTTGGCATCTTTATCCAGACGGGTGGATAATTTATCCACTTCCTCGCTCGCAGGCTCAACAAAGTCCTCTTCCATCAACTCAAAGCCTCCTTGATTTCTTTTTCTCGGAGGCCCACAATGCATTTTTCACCGATGACGAGCGTGGGAAAAGAGGTGCTTGGATTGTATTTCTTAACCTCGGCTACAGCCTCGGCTCTCTCCTCTCCTTTTAACTGGTCCACATAAATGTAGTCGAAAGCCACGCCCATAGATGATAAGAGTTCTCGGGTCTTCTTACACCAGATGCAGGTGCTCAGGGCAAAGAGCCTGATCTGGCCTTTATCTTTTCCTGCGACGTGTTCAAAATTCATGAAATCACCCAATATTGGATAATGTGCTGATGATTGATAAATAATCGTACCATACAAAAGCCGAAAACAAGAAAAAAGACAAGTGGCTAAAAGCTGTCGCCCATCGGGTCGTCGCTCTTGGACACAGAAATCAGACGCTCCACACCGCCCACCTCCTCGATGAATGCCGCCACCGCGGCCGGCACCAGCCCGGCCCAATCGCCATTCTCCCTCATCAGCTTGCGGATGGCCGTACCGGAGTACAGGTCTCTCTGGTACATGGGCGGCTTTCTTATCGGAATGCCCGCTTCGCCGATGAGCTGAACCACCAGAGGATTATTGGAATAGACCACATCAAAGCGAGGCACCATGGATTGCAGGTGAGAGACCCAAACCGAATTGCGTTTGATATCCTGCAAAGGCGTGACGACAGAGCGCTCTCTCAGATCGCTTTCGCTTAAAGCGGCATAGATCATCTCCATCCTCTCGCCGCCGGTGAAGGGATTTTCAGTAGTGTGGCTCTCCTGGGCACTGCCGATTACTATCACAATCTCCTCTACCTCCTTTGCGATCTTCTCCAAAACCGCCTGATGCCCCAGGTGATAGGGCTGGAAGCGCCCAATGTAGAGTGCGCGCATGAACTTCAAATCCACCTACTTGCCTATGACCTGCTTTCCAATCAGCTTAATGGCGCTCTCCTTGTTGGGGCCGATGGGCGAGCCCACCACGATCTGGGTGACGCCGGTCTTGAGAAGCTCATCCACCCGTGCCCGGCAGTCCGCGGGCGCACCGGAGACGGAGAAGGCCTCGGTCATCTTTGTCGTCACCGCCGCCATAGCCGCTTTGAAGTCGTATTTGGCAATGGCCTCGGAGATGGTCTTCGCCTCATCCATGCCTACTCCATGCCGATCTAACACATTCTCAGGCGAGCCGGCCACGATAAAAGCCACCACTATCTTGGAGGCATTAACGGCCTTGACCGGATCTTTGTCGGCGCTGAAGCTGGCATAAGCGCAAATCTGCACATCCTCCGGCTTTCGGCCTGCCTTTTCCGCCCCTTGCCTGATCATGGGAACGGCGAACTTGAAGTCCTCGGGATGAGAGGCATTGATGAGCACGCCGTCCGCTATGGCTCCGGCCAGCTCCAGCATCTTCGGCCCCTGCGCACCGATGTAAATGGGAATTTTGCTGGTGGCAAAGGCCATCTGCGCGCCTTTGAAACCGGCCTGGTTTACCTGCTCGCGGGCCAGGAAAGCGCGAATGGCCTGGACTGATTCCTTGACCCGGGTGAGAGGCTTGTCCCAGTCAATGCCCATCTTTTCGAATGTGGCTTTGTCCCCTGGGCCTATGCCAAGGATAGCCCGCCCGCCTGACAGCTCATTTATGGAGGCGATGGACGAGGCGATGATGGCCGCATTCCTGGTGTAGGGATTGGTGACGCCCGTTCCCAGTTTGATATTATTGGTCATCATTGAGAGCACGGCTAAAGTGGTCCAAACATCCCGATTATTATAGTGATCTGTGATCCAGATATTTTTAAATCCAGCATCCTCTGCCAACTTTGCCATATAGCCGATCTTCAAGACCGATTCATCGGGCACAAACTCAATTCCAAACAACTCAAATCTCCTCCAGCTCGATGCGGTCCCCGGCCTTGAGGCAGAACGCCTCGGCGGCATTTCCCTCGTTGACCGCAATTTCTGCAAAGCCATGGCTGCCTAAGGTTATAAGCGGTTCGATCCGACGCGCCTGGGCATAGGTTCTACAAGCTTTCAGCTTTAGCGTTATGATCTTCAATTGGAGAGCACCTGAATATCTGTCTGTCTGGAAACCACAAGCTCATCTTTGCCCTGGAAAGTCGAGACTGTACCTTTGATATTTACCCGATCGCCCGCTTTTATCCGAGCTTGAAGCTCCTTAGCGCCCGCATTGGCAGGAATAAAAACCGGAAGCGGCGTGGAGTCCAGATTGAGGAGCAGGTTGCCCCCGCTTTTGGTGGGCGTTATCTCTAAAACCAGTCCATCTACGGAAAGGCCAGCCTCCTTTTTGGATGAAGAATTAAAAGAACTATCCTGCTCACCTCCTTCAGGAGCGAAGGCCCAAAAAGCCACAGCCAGAGATCCCAGGGCCATGAGGAGCAATACTACTACTATCTTCTCCTCTTTTTGCATCCTCATGATCTGCCACCCAGCGCTAGAGCCCAGGCTACGGCGCAAGCTCTGCGCGATTGTGCAAAAAATGTTTTTGGAATACTACTATTATTATTTTTTCTCTTCCGGCTTTGCCCCAAAGCGCTCCTGCCAGCCCTTCTCCAGGTTATCCAGGCAGATGTCGCATACGCCCTTGTATGCGCCCTCGGGGTAGGTGAGGTTGTGGACGGGGGCCTTTATGGGAAAGAGCAACGGTCGGGCACGGGTACATAGTTCGCAATCAGCCATTTTAATTCATCTCCTACGGAGGGAAGATAGTGGTTCTTATTGTTTAAAGTTTCTGTTGCTCGAGAGGTATTGCATTCAATTTAGGGATTATTTTAAAAAAGAATGGAACTTCGACCAGTTTCTCAGCAGAGGTCTGACCAATGGTGCATATGTGATTAAAAGGAAAACTTATACTTATGATTCTATTGGCTTTAGCATCTATTATTATAGAACCCACGTATTCTCCTGGAGGACATTCGCGATCAATACTAATATTAATAAACCTGATATCACCATAAGCAAATTTTGAGGATGTTTTATAAATCCAGCTAGCATTGATTTCCTTGGAAGAACTCATATTTGATAAGCTTGCGTTCAAGAGATCGCATCCGATATTCTTAGCTGAGATTATCACAAAATGACCCTCGCCTTCTATCAATTTTTCTTGGATTTGAGAAGGATCTGCAACCAACAAGAGGGGAGGATTTTGCAGTAAAATTAAAAAAGATATTAAGAGCAGCAATAGCGATCTAGCTAATAAAAGAATTACATTTTTAGATAATAGTAAATAAATAGATCCTAAATAGTCAAAGCTACTACAATTCCAATCACCATGACTTATAGATATATTAAGGGATTTATCATTTGAGTTTGCTTTGAGGATACGGTCGCCTTTCGTATGCAGCCAGAGTATAATTTCCTCTGACTCACCACGTGACAAATGTTTTATGTTATATTTAAAAAATTTTATATCTGGAGCGATTTTGTTTGAAGTTTCGGATTTAATTAATTCATCAATGATATAATCACTATGTTTGCACCATAAATTTTTTAATACATCCTTTAGTCCCTCTAGAGTTTTTTTGAATATTTTTTCGAGATTTTCCAAGGACGAATCGGGATCTGGTTCTTCATTCGGTTTAGATCTTATAATTGCTGATTCTTCCGGCAGTTCAATTGTTATTTCTTCATCAATAATATCTGAATCCCCATTATTTCTTGCTATGATATAGTAGATTATATCTCTTGGAAGCAGGAACGCAAATTTCCACAGATAAATATCACATTTGCATAATGACCAATGAAAAATTGAGATTAGTATAGAAAGCAACAAGACTAAAAAACCAATCGAATATGAAATATCCGAAATTGTAAGGTTAATAACATTCATTAATAATATACATAGTATTGCAGTTAGAAATAGTGTAAATACAAAATCACAGAGTGTCCGCTTAAAATGTATATGTAATTCTTGCATAATATTCTCCTAATTTATCGTCCTCATTTATAAAACCCAAAACTAGATAATATAAAGATTTATTATAATTTCTATAGGCTTGATAGCTGCTGACGAGGCTTATGCAGGAAATAAACAAAATAAAAAATGAAATGTATATACATAAACTCCATGAAATCTGAAATGTCTTAAGTAAATAATAAGGGACAACAATAGAGAACGGAACCAATGCAATAAATGTGTTTGCATAAAACTCAGAGTAACAATATTTCCCCTTTCTTAGATGCGTAATATAATTTAATGCATCCGTACCTATTGTTTTAACAAAATTATAATATATAATATTTTCTGAATCGCAATGATTAAATTTATTAGGATCAATTTTTGTTAATCTATTGAATTTTGTTATCCATAATTGAACCTCATCAAATTGATCGAATATCATACCCTCCAGAATACAATGATGAATGTTGTCAAGGATAACACCCATAATCGTGCCGACAAGCAGAACAAAGCCGATAAATGCAATCAGGTTATTGTAATTAGAAAGAACAAGCTCCGTAAGTCTGGAAGGGCTCCACACATCCATGAGCATGAAAAAGGTAAAAGCTGTGAAAAATCCAGGAAATGTATGTGATAAGAGGTGCTCGTATTCAAATTGACCTGGAATTTCTCCTGTCAATAAAATCCCATCCAAATATCATTAACTATTATTAGTAATAGGTAATGGATGGTCACACCTTTAAATAACTTCTCTCAATAGATTTATATTAAAATTGTCGTAAGAAAAATTTCCTTAAGCCTTTGCCTTATAGTCATTCATCCCCATCACCGTCTCCGCGATTTCCGTGACCAGCGCCTCATCCACCTGTGCGAGCCTCACCCTTCGCACCACATTGGTCACCTCGATATCGGCCATGACGATCTTGGGAAGTGGACTGTGCTTGAAGCCCTCCACCACGCAGAAGTTCACCCCCTCCGCCTCCAGTTCAGCCAGCGCAGATTCCAAATCTCCAAGCTCCCGCGTCACCTTGAGGCGCGCTTCTCCGAGGCCAATGACCACATCCGCTCCGGCATCGAAGTGGCGCTTGGTGTCGCCCCGGTCCACAGGATGGCCGGCCATGTTCTTGATGGTGCCCACTTTACCGTGCTTGGCCAGCGACGCCACCAGGGCGGCTACCAATGTGGTCTTGCCCGTCTTCTTGGTTCCGACTATTGATATTACTTTCATAATTGATTCAGGCGCGCAGCAGTTCAATTAGAAATCTCGCGAATCCATTCAAATCAGCCACGCGCACGTTCTCGTTCAGGCCGTGGATATTGCTCTCCAGTTGCCGGCCCACTCCAAAGACGCAGGTGGGAATGCCGGTCTTCTCCGTGGCATAGGCCTGATCCAAACTCCCTTGGGCTCCGGAGAGGCGGGGGAAAAAGCCCATGCCTCTTTGCACCGCTCCCCTCACCTCCGAGACCCAGGGGTGATCCGGATTCACGCTCATGGGCGGATAGCCGGGATAAAACTTGAGATCAAAGTCGATATCTAAGGGCTTGAGGGTCCTCTCTATCTCCGCCATGGCTTCATCCATGCTCTCTTCCGGTATCACCCGCCGGTCGCCACGCAGAGTGCACCTGTCCGGCACAATGTTCTCCTTGATGCCCCCATTGATCATAGTAATATTGAGTATGGGCATGAGGTTCTTTTTGCCCATAGCTTCCAGGGCGGAGCTGGCAGGCAAAAGAGATCTTCTGGCCTGCACCACCTTCTTGAGATTCATGAGCGCGTCCATGACGGGTATGGATCTTTCCACGGCATTCATCCCCAGGAAACTGGAGCCACTGTGCACGGATCGGCCATGCACTACCACATCCCAGTGTATTATGCCGTTGCTGCCTATCACTACATCATCAGAGAAGCCGTCCATGCAGAGCATCAGGTCTCCCTTCACCTGCCCTAAATCGGTGAGATAGCACAGGCCGGAGTAGCCACCCACCTCCTCATCCGTGGTCAAAAGAACCGAGAGATTGTATTTGGGCTTGCCGCTCTCCAGGAGAGCCTTTAAAGCAGCAATTAAGGCGGCGATCGATCCCTTGCAGTCAGAAACGCCCCGGCCATAGACCCTTCCGTTCTTTACCACGGCCTGGAATGGGTCGCTATCCCAATTGCCTTCTGCCGGCACCACATCCAGATGAGCATAGATCACCAGCGTTTTTTCCGCACCTACGGAAATATCGGCGCGCAGGTTGTAGCGATCGCCCACTAACTGCCGGTCGCTGCATTTTGCCGCGAAGACGTCCTTCGGCATGACCATCTTTTGCGTGGCAAAGCCCATCTCCCGAAAGATGGGGACGAGCCAGTCCACGATCTCCTCATAGCAGCCACCGGGAGGCGCGATGGTCTTAAAACTGATGATTTTTTTTAGCAGGTCCATGAGGTAGTTGGGATCGGGCGAGGGGATTATTTCGGGCATCTTGCATTCCTTCATAAAATAGACCTAATAAGCCATGACGGCATATTAAATGCTTTCCGAGATTGCCAAGCTGACGATGATGATAACTACGATTCCCGCCAGCTTGTCCATCTACATGAAAAAAGAGATGCATTGTCGATTGGGATATAAAATATTGAAAACGACGAGCACTGGCGTCTTGGACATTATTTGCGTACTTGGTCATGTTGCCACGTCCTTGCTGAAGCAGCAATCCTTGTGCGTACTGGGATGCTGCCGTTTCAACGCTACGTGTCTTTGTTACAAAGTACGATTTATAACTTTCATAAATTATGAATAAATACATGAGAATCCTGGCCAGATCCTCTTCACTTAGCTTAAACTTCATTCATAGCCCCCTAAAATTAATGAATGAAGATTTATGTTTTGATAGTATAATTGAATACTTCTATGAAGAGCTAACCTTTAAATGTAATCTGGATAAGTCAAGTTAATAGTGAATTAGAATTGCTGGACTGTTTAAGACGAATTTTTGGAGCTGAGTATACAGTGAATATTATTTCAACATTAATTCAAACAACTAAAAAAGGTAGTAATTAAAACATTTTATTAAATTTATAAATAATTTGGTCTCAATCCAATCATATGCAAGCTTTATTATCTCAGCGATTCAAATTGCATGACATGTTCATGAAGAGGCATGTACTCACCATGCGGGAGTTCTCCCGGGAGGAGATCGACTCCGTCCTCGATCTGGCCGCGTCCCTGGAGCCTTATGCGCGAGGCCAGAAGAGCGATATGATGGCGGGCAAAATACTGGGTCTTCTTTTTTTTGAGCCCTCCACGCGCACACGCATGTCATTTGAGACAGCCATGAATCGGCTGGGCGGCAGCGTCATCAACCTGGGGCCAGCGGAGGGTTCATCCATCTCCAAAGGCGAGTCGCTGGCGGACACGGTGCGGGTCATTGGCGGCTACGCTGATGCTCTGGTCATCCGTCATCCCAAAGAGGGCTCAGCCCGCCTCGCCTCCCAGTTCTCACCTGTGCCCGTGCTCAACGCCGGTGATGGAGCCGGGCATCATCCCACCCAGACGCTTTTGGACCTTTACACCATCAAAAAAGAGAGCCATCTGGAGAATTTGAGCATTGCTCTGGTGGGCGACCTGAAGTATGGCCGCACCGTTCACTCTCTAGCCTATGCCCTCTCGCTCTTCGGAGCCGATATTACTCTGGTGTCTCCCGCAAGCCTGAGAATGCCCGATCCCATAAAGGCGGATCTATCCAGCAAGGGCACCGGCGTTCGCGAGACCTGTGACCTGGGAGAGGTGATCAACAACGTGGATGTGCTTTACATGACCCGCATTCAGCGCGAGAGGTTCCCGGACCCGGTAGAGTATAGAAAGGTGGCCAGCAGCTACCGGATCACACCCGAGTTCCTGGCCGGGGCCAGGGAGGACCTCATTATCATGCATCCTTTGCCACGGGTGGACGAGATTGCTCCCTCCGTGGATGAGACGCCGCACGCCCGCTACTTCCAGCAGTCCTTTTACGGCGTACCCGTTCGCATGGCTCTTCTTAAAATGCTTATCGGCAAAGGTGCTTAAAAATGTCCGAGATCAAAGATGAGCCAAAGGGACTTAGAGTAAAGCCCATCAACAACGGAACGGTGATTGACCACATTGCCGGAGGCCAGGCGCTAAATGTTCTCAAGATCCTGGGGATAGCCGGCACCACAGACGCCACAGTTTCCGTGGTCATGAACGTAGAAAGCAGGAAGCTGTGCAAAAAGGACATCGTCAAGGTCGAAGACCGCGAGCTGTTAGAGAGGGAAGTGAACAGGATTGCTTTAATTGCCCCGGCCGCATCTATTAATATCATACGAGACGGCAAAGTCATTGAAAAGCGAACCGTGGATCTGCCCGATGAGATCGTGGGCGTGGTGCGCTGCCAGAATCCCAACTGCATCTCTAATACCCTCGAGCCCATCAAATCCAGGATGCTTGTCAAGACCAAAAACCCAGTCTTGCTGCGCTGCCTCTATTGCGAGCAGCCCCTCACCGACAGAATAGCAGAATACTTAATCTGAAGGAATGCGAAAGTATAAATCAGGTTTGGGGCATTGTCTTGCCCCGGATTAGATGAAGATTCACCGAAAGGTTTGGATGGAGTAAAAGATGACTGTGAAAAATGGCGATTTCATCAGAATTGATTACACAGAGAGCGTTGAAGGGCAGGTAATTGCTGCCACCGATAAGGACGTGGCGACGGAAAAAGGAATATTTAGTGAAGAGACCGTGTATGGGCCGCACCTCATAGTAATTGGCGCAGGCCAGCTCGTGAAGGGCTTCGAAGATGATCTTATCGGAAAAGAGATCGGCTACGATGGCAAGGTGGAGATACCACCCGAGGGCGCCTTCGGACTGCGGGACCCCAAGAAAACTGAGATCGTTCCCATAAACCGGTTTAAGGAGAAAAAGCCCGTTCCCGGCATGCGCATCGGCATAGAGAATAGGGTTGGAACCGTCACCAGAGTATTCGGACGAAAGGTGAGCGTTGACTTTAACCATCCTCTGGCCGACAGGACCATCGTCTATGAGTACAAGATCAATGAGTTCATAGAGGATCGGCAAGAGAAGCTCAAAGCCCTCATCAAGACCTTTGCCCGCATGGATCTTGAAGCGGAAATAAAAGATGATGTGGCTATAATTACCGTTCTTTGGGAGCTCTCCTACTACAAGGAATGGCTCATGATCAGGCGCGGCCTGGCGGATATGATCATTCAGCACCTGGGGCTGAAAGAGGTGGACTATGTTGAGAAGCACACCGGCGAACGTGTCACGGCCGAGCTCATCTCGCCACCTGCAAAGGAGCCTGCCGCAGAAGTAACTGGATCCGAAGAGTTGAAGTCTGAAGAGACAACAACGGCCTGATAGGGCTTTTTTTTTTCGAATAATTATTTTTTTTATTATTAATCAAATGATAATAAAAAATTGCTGATCCCCAGCATCAGGATTTTTCAGCGTCTGAATAACACTCGATTCATGTTTAAAGGAGATACTGCTACCGGAACCTCTTTCCGGCAGCCTTCTATGAAATCTCCTGATATTTAGAAAAAGTATCCGCCATGATTATACCAGGACCAGCTATTGGAATAGTAGTAACTCGCTCCGCCCCATCCATAGACATTGGCTCCATACCAGGGATCATAGACTACCGGGTCATTGTAGTAAGGATAAGTGGGATAGACTACAGGTGCCGGCGCTGTGTAATAGTAGTTCGGATAGGTGTACGTATATGCCGGATACCAGGAGTTTGAGTAATAATAAGGATAACTCCAGCTGTAGGTGTACGAATAGCCACCCGGATTCAACCAATCGTTATATCCATGGCCGCCGAAATCATGATTACCGCCATGACCATCGTAACCGTCATGACCACCACCATAAGGTGCAGATTCGTAACTACCAGTTCCATCACCCTCGATGGCAGCGCCTACTGCAACTAGCATTCCCAGCGCCAGGATTGACAACATCAGTTTTATTGAGTTAATTTAGATTCCTCCAAATACCATTGTTCATTTGCTTAATATTAAAAGGTGATTTTTATGTAGATATCACCTAATGTCTATATGAACCCTCTATGCAGCATTAGATACTGAAAACGCCCTTTGCAGGGCACTGATGGAAAGAACCCATTAAAAAGACAGGTTTTACGGCCCAAAAAATAATAAAAGCACTGAATTTGCGGCGGCATACCTTTCTTTCCCTGTCCGGCATCTTTGCCGTTAAGAGGGCCGCATAGTCCATGAACCGCGCGACAATGCTCACGACTGGTTGATGAGTGATGACTGATTGATGAGAGGAGATTGGCTAACTGGATTGATGGGCGCGCCTTCCTCTTTGGGCGCCTCGACATGCAGGGTGTAAAGCAGGTCCCGGATGTTCTCCCAGGGGAAGGTAGATATGACGCGGCAGTCGGTCCTTGCGCGATAGACGCCATCCTCGTAGACTTTTGCATCCGGGGAGTAAATGGCCGCGACGATGAGTTCGCCCTCCTGGTATTGTCCCTGTCCTAAAAATTGTCTCTCAAATCTAAAATTGCCCAGCACTGCTGGCTTTGCATCTATCGTTATATTTTGGTAAATAGTTGGTTGGTCGGCGCCTGCTCCTTGGAGAGCAGCTAGAACGATCCCCATATTGGCGGTAATGTCGGCGGGCATAGGCTGCTCATATCTCGTCAACATCAGGTAAGTACCATAATCTGCACTGTCCACAGTAAGGTTATACCTTGTGAAATCAATTCCCGTTGAAACGCCATGGGTAGGTGCCTCAACAATGACACGGTACTCCATGGTAGTATTCATATCAAAAGAGACATTGTAGGGCCCAACCGGTCCGGATTCGTAAGCTGCAAAGGCTGGCGCTGCAAGACTAAGCACCAAGAGCAGGATTAATTCTATTGCCACTGATTTCATTGCGGCTTGGTTTTGTTGCCGAATCCATTTCATCCTTTTGGTGGAACCATCCGTCCGAGACTATGTCCTGGCGGCAGGATGTCTCTTTTTGCGTGGCGTCTCGAAATCTCTCTAAAGATCACGGCTTTACCCGATGAGACAACCGGGCCGGGCCCGCCCGAGCGGCCATGGGCACCCGCAGGCACGCGCGCGGGAGGCTGCTGCCTGTGCCCTGGCTGCCAAATACCTGAACTCGCCTTCATCATTTGTTAGAGCTTTAAAGGCAAGAAAAAGAACCCGAGGCCCAGGATGCCGTACACCGCCAGCAGCATGGCCCCTTCCAGCCAGTTGGACTCTCCATCCAAAGAGACCAGGGCTGAGATCATGGACGCAGCCGTGAGAGCGATCAGCTCCAGCTGATTGAACTGCAGCGTGAGTGGACTACCCAGGAGCAGTGAGACGAAGACCAGCACCGGCGTCACGAAGAGAGCGATCTGCAGGCTGGAGCCCAGGGCAATCGAGAGGGACAGGTCCATCTTATTCTGCCGGGCAGCCTGAACGGCGACCAGGTGCTCCGCCACGTTGCCGATGATGGGCACGATGATTATTCCTACGAAAAAGGGCGTGAGGCCCAGGATAGCCGTGACCGCCTCCACCGATGCTACTAAAAGCTCGCTCATCAGGACGATGCCGATCATGGAGAATCCCATGATGGCTAATGCCTTGTTTGTACTCCAGACATGCTCGGGCAGGGCTTCTCTTACGGTTACGGGTTCACATTTTCCCGAAGAGCAGCTCCTTAAAGTGTAGATGATGAAGAGCACATAGAGGATCAGCATGGCTCCTGCGGAGGTCAGGCTCAGCTCCTCAACGAGCCTGGCGTTTGGGATGTAGAGGCTGAAGAGGGAGGGCACGCTCATAGCGATCAGGGCCAGAATGGTCATGGTGGCATCCGTATCCACCTGCCTTCGGTCGAACATTTGCCGGCCGTTCTTTAGGCCGCCTAAAAACATGGAAAAGCCCAGGACCAGGAGAAGGTTGCCCAGAATGGAGCCGGTGATGGAGGCTAATACCAGTTGCATCTGCCCGGCACGAATGGCCGCCAGAGTGATGATCAGCTCGGCGGCATTTCCGAAGGTGGCATTGAGAAGCCCGCCTATGCGCGGGCCGGTCTTCTCGGCCAAGACTTCTGTGGCCTCGCCCAGGATCTTTGCCAGTGGAATGATAGCCAGAGCTGAAGCGGCAAAGACGAAGATCTCACCTATGCCGGCAAAATGCGCCAGCAGGGCAACCGGCAAGAAGAGGAGCAGCAATTGTAGTACGCGCATCGGATAGGCCTCACATCAGCAAGTGAACACTTTGTTATTATCAGACGTAATTAAATCTCTCCATCGCAGCATCTATTAATACAAGTACGTACACGTACGTGCATGTCAACCAAGACCATAACCATAACTGAAGATGCTTATAACAGACTGAAGAGTAGAAAGAGTGAGAATCAGAGCTTTTCAGAGGTTATTATGCAGAATTTCCCGGTTAAACGAAAGCTTTCCGAGATCCTGGCAGAGATAGGTCAAGATGACGCTTTAGCTGACCGAATTGAGGCCGCCTCCAAAGAGATGCGTCAATCCAAAATGCGAGAAGTTGATCTTTGATGCTGGTACTTGATACCACCATCCTGATCGATGCCCTGCACAGGAAGAAAGCCGCACTTAGAAAAATCATAGAACTGGAAGAAACCAAAGAAACGATATGCACTACACAAATCAATGCACTTGAGTTATATAAAGGCGCATATCTACCTACGATTTCCAATGAGTCCGTACAAAAGGTCAAGAAGCTGCTGGATGCCTTCGTTGTTCTCCCCATAGACGAAGACACTTATGAGTGGTTTGCGGCCCTTTCAGCCAGCCTCAGATCTCGTGGTGAATCGATAAACGACTTCGATGAGCTGATCGCAGCTATCACTATGACACATGGAGCCACAATAGTGTCCAATGATAGCCATTTTAAGCGTATTCCCGGATTAGTAGTAATTTCATATTGAATATGAATGAAGTAGTAGCTACGTCGCATGCGGCCCCCGCCCGAGCGGCCACGGACGCTCGCAGGCACACGCGCGGGAGACTACAAGGCAGCAATTCAAGATCATGGATCTGGCAAGGATCTGACAAATGGGAAGATTTAATATTCGACCCGGAAAGGTAGGTGTGGTCTTGAATATGATTGAGGCGGAAAATACTGCGATAAGCTCCATTCAAAATGACCTGAGGACTCTGGGTAAAAAAGTAGATAGGATGGATGGTATGCTTGAGACTCTCATAGATATCTATACAGACACATTTTATGTGGTCAAGGATCAGTATGTCGAAAAGCTGCAGAAGATTCGCCTGGAAGGTAAGTTTGAGGAGTTTTCGGATCTGGAAAGCTTGAAGAGATCATTAGAAGAAGGCTGAAGATGCCGGGCCACTGCTAATGATCAAGAAGAATCTGAAGGCTCGCTTGAAAAAGTCATCCAAGAATAACAAGCCGCCTCTGAAAAAATATAATTCAACGGCCCTACTCACGTCCCGCAGCTCTCCCCCTCTTCGCCCTCGTGGCTCTCCTCTTTGGCTTCCTCGGGCTTGATCTTGCCAATCTTCACCCAGTAATTCTTGATGGCCGCATGCAGCGCGTCAGCGCCCAGGTTAGAGCAGTGCATCTTCTGGGGCGGCAGCCCGCCCAATTCGTCCGCCACATCCTTGCGGGTGATCAGCATGGCCTCGTCCAGAGTCTTGCCCTTGGCCATCTCTGTGACCATGCTGGAGACGGCTATGGCTGAGCCGCAGCCGAAGGTCCGAAATTTGATGTCGTCGATTTTGTCTTCCTTGACGGTGATGAATATCTCCATGAGATCGCCGCAGACGGGATTGCCCACCTGTCCGTATCCGTCCGGGTTCTCGATCACCCCCACATTCTGAGGGTTCATGAAGTGTTCCATAACTTCCTTGGAGTAACCAATCTGTGCCATTTCTTTTCACCTTTAAAGCGGAGAGAGTGCCCTCAGCCTTTCTACTGTCTTTTTCGTCGCATGGATGATTGCAGCTATCTGATCGGGTTTGTTCTGCCTGCCGAGCGTCATGACCATGGAGCCATGCGCCTGCTCATGTCTTAAGCCTATGGCCAAAAGCACATGGGAAGGCTCCAAGGTGCGTGAGGAGCAGGCCGAGCCAGTGGATACCTGAATGTTGAACATGGCATCCATGGTGAGGAGAATGCTCTCCCCCTCAATGCGGCTGAAGCGGAAGCTGGCGTGATGCGGGAGCCGCTTCGTGGGATGACCGGTGAGGTACGACTCCTCGATCTTGAGGATCTCCTTGATCAGACCATCCCGGATGGCCTGCAAACGCTGGCTTTCTTCTGCCTTCTCCAACTTCGCCAGCCTGGCAGCTTCGCCAAATCCTGCCAGAGCATAGAGATTCTCGGTACCGGGCACAAGGCCCTTTTCCTGACCGCCGCCGAAAAGCACTGGCTGAATGCGAACGCCCGGACGCACGTACAGCGCGCCCGCCCCCTGCGGACCGTAAAGATCGTTCGAGGAAAGGGTGAGCAGATCGATGCCGTCCTTTTGCACATCGATAGGGATCTTGCCCGCGGCGGCAGCGCCGTCCACGTGCAGGAACTGCCCTTTCTCGTGCACAAGATCGCTCACCTCTTTTATGGGCTGAATGGTTCCAATTTCACTGTTGGCGTACATCACCGATGTGAGGACGGTCTCCTTAGAAAGCAGTCCCTCCAGGGCCGCCAGATCGATAATGCCCATGCTATCCACCGGAACCAGGGCGAGGTCAAAGCCGCCCTTCTTAAGATCTTTCATGGGATTAAGCACACAGATGTGCTCAATAAGGCTTGCCAGCAGCTTCTTGCCTTTAGCGGCGCTTCGTAGAGCAGCTCCCCGAATGGCCAGGTTGTTGGCCTCGGTGACGCCTGCTGTAAAGACGATGCTCTCCGGGCTTTCTGCGTTTATCAGCTCCGCCACTTTTGCCCGCGCCTCCTCCAGAGCCGCCTTTGCCGCCAGGCCCCGGGAATGCAGAGCCGAAGGATTGCCAAAATCGCTGGAAAGATAGCGCTCGGTAAATTCGGCAACCCTGGGGTCCACAGGAGACGCGGACTGGTAATCTAAATAAATTCCGCACATGTCAGATCCCTATTATTATATATCTAGAAGCCGATCGTCGAGTCTGCATCCAGCGCCAGGTCATTTAATGTTCCGGCTCCGGCAATTTTTGCCTCGGGTATGAAGTCGCCCCGGGCCATGCCAAGAAGCTGTGTGCTCTGCTCGCAGATGTACATCTTCACGCCGGAGGCGAGGGCCTGATCGATAACCTCTTTGAGAGAAGGAAAGCTTCCTATCTTGATCTTCTCCGCCTCGCCTTTCTTCATGGCGGTTATGCCCTTGATCATGAAGAAGATAGAGGCTTCCACATCCATCGCACAAGCAGTCATGCCCAGGATAAAGGGCGCGTAAAGTCTTTCCGGCGTATCCAGGCCGCTGGTCTGAACGTATAGGATCTTGCTCATAATAATATCACCATTACTTCTTCCTTCTTATCCAGAAGGTAATGATATTTCCGGACTTCTCCAGCCGGAGGACCTCATGGCCAGCTCGCTTGGCCCAGCGGGAGATGTCTTCCTCGGAGGCAGGGTCGTCCGCTTCTACTTTCAAGATCTGCCCCACGTCTATGTTCTCAATCTCTTCCTTGGTCCTCGCGATGGGCATGGGGCAAAAGAGGCCCACACAGTCCAGCTCGGCATCATGAGCGTGAGCTAAATTCTGATCCGTTCTCAAAACCTCCTCATCTTAAAATGGTTTCATTCCGTTCGCCTGATGCATATTGTTGGGTTTTATTCTATAAGTATCTTCTTGCAACATTTTGAAAAACGTGATCACTAACCGAAAAATTTATAATTTATTACCAATATTATAGTAGTAAAGAAAGGCTTGAAAAAGTTCAAAAAGAGCCTGGATGCTTTCATAGGCGCAGTGGGAAGGGCAGAAGCCTTGAATGGCCTGGAAGCGGCCAGGAGGTATGGCGGCTTTTACGGCCCCACCTATGTGGTGGACTTCGCCCTCATTCCGGGCAGCACCAGCAACGTGGTCAACCGAATCTTACCGTGGGACCATTCGCCGGTGCTTTGATTGCAGCCTTTGTTTATGATTATCTGGCCAGGGAGATTTTGTGTCTTTGCACCACAATAATCTGTAAAATTGACAACCTTCTCCCGATAAATGTTATTAATAGTAGAAGCGAAAGTCTGTCCATGCTGCCCATAAATTTATCTTTTAATCCGTCCATCACTTTCACTAATCAATGAGTGGAGGAACAAGTTGTGTTTGTAAGAAATAGGATTTTGCTATGCCTTTTGTTCATAGCAGCTGTGCTGTGCACGATCTCAGGCCTCGCCCAGGATAGCGGGGCGGCAAAAATGGGAGTTATCGATGCGGCAAGCGAGCTGGGCCTCAAAGAATTCGCAGCGGCCATGGACGGCGCGGGACTGGCGGATACTCTGAATAACCAGGGTGTGCTCATAATCGGCCCAGGGTCCTTCGTGATCTTCGCGCCCAGCGATGAGGCCTTTGCAGCAGTTACTGATGTTGACATGAACACCATCAAGGAGAACGCTACCGAGCTGAAAAGGATACTCAGCTATCATGTAGTCTGGAATGACGGTCGCTTTGAGAACATCTCCGAACTCTCCTCAGCAAAAACACTGCAAGGGGAGAATTTGACCATTGATAACACCGCCGGCATGAAAGTAAATGGAGCCAATGTCACTGCCTCCCAGAGCTACGATAACGGCACCATCTATGTGATCGACAAAGTGCTGCTGCCAAAGACCGCTTCCAGCCAAGGTGTGGCAGAGGCCGCCAATGATCTGGGCGCCAAAAAATTCGCGTCCGCCATCAATTCCGCGGGCCTGGCGGAGACGCTCAACGGCCAGGGCCTGATGGGTTTTGTTAGTTTAGCTGGTGGGCCCTTTACGGTATTCGCCCCAAACGACAGCGCATTTGATAATGCCAAAGCGACCCTTGATGCCATCAGCAAGAAAGATGCAGGCATGATGAACCTACTGTCCTACCATATGGTGGATGCCAAGAACCTGCTCAACATGACCGAAACCAATTCCGCCAAGACCATGCAGGGAGACTCCCTGGCAGTCGATCTAAACATGGGCCTGGTGGGCGGTGCCAATATCTTGAAGTCCGAGAGATATGCTAACGGCATTGTCTACGTCATAGACCAGGTGCTTGTGCCCATAAGGCTCACCATGTAAAGAAATAGATAGATTCATTCTTTTTTCGGGATCAAGAATTGTATTCTATCAATCCAATTTTATTGATTTAATACAAGCGTAAAAAAAGATGGCTTGAAGCGGGCAGCACGGCACGAATCTGCCCACTATTTTTTTATGGGGCACGTCCTCGATCTCCAGCCGGCCATGCCTCCTAAAATGACCGCCAGTCTCTTCCAGCCCCGCGCCTTTAGAAAGCTTGCCGCCACCATGGATCGCATGCCGCTGCCGCAGAAGATGTATACTTCCCGATCTTTAGGCACCTCGTCCATCCTTTCGGAGAGGGCAGTGATGGGAATATGCTGTGCTTTGTCGATTTTGCCGTCTTTCAAAAGCTCACTTTCAGATCTGACATCCAAAATCCAAGAAGGCTCACCCTCATCAAGCAAGCGGCAGAGCTCTTGCACGGTAAGCGTTCTGATGGCAGACGACTCTTGTCCAGACATATGCCAGCTCAGCATGCCTCCCGCCAAAAATCCGGCGATGTCATCGAACCCCAGGCGCAGGAGAATGACAGCTATGTTCTCGACAAAATTGCCCTCGCCAACCATAAGAATGGGCCGGTCGTAGCTAAGAAACCAGCCGGCAAAGCTGGCTAAACCCTCCTGCCAGATGGATTGGGAACCGGGAACGTGAGCGGCACCGAAGGCCAGCTCCGATCGCGTGTCCAGAATCTGAGCATTCTGCTTCTCGGAAAGGGCAAAAAAGCTCCTGGCATCCAGGGGCTGGGGAGACGGCAGGGCTCCCAGAATCGGCCTGCCTTCCAGATTCACCTTTTCCATGCGGCGGAAATAGGGAGGCCTATCCGGCTGGCTCTTTAATATTGAGGCCACAAACTGCTCTTGGCTCTCCTGCAGCCTGGCATTGTGTTTTTTCTCTAGACCAATGGTAGTCCAGAGGCGCTCGGCAATTAACTCGCCGCACACCGAGCCGGACCCGTGCGCCGGGCAGAGGATGACTTCGTCGCCCAGCGGAAGCAGCCGCTCGAAGAGGCTCTCGTAAAGCAGTCCGGCATTTTTTGCGGCTAAATCTTTGCCCATCAGATCGATTCGGCCCACCTCTCCGGCAAAGAGAGTGTCCCCGCAAAAGAGCATCCAGGGAATGCCGGACGGATCGCGTAGCAGGTAACTCATGCTTCCCGGAGTGTGGCCGGGCGTGGCAATGGCCTCGACCTCCAGGCGGCCCACCCTCCATCTCTGGCCCGCATTGGCAGGCTGTCCATACTGGTAGTCCCATTGACCGTCGGCATGCCAGACCTGTGCTCCCGTCCGGCTGGCCAGCTCCATCGATCCCACAAAAAAATCCTCATTTCTGTGCGTCTCCAGGACGTAAGCAATCCTCATTCCCGCCCCGCTGGCCATTTTCATATAGTCGTCAACGTCTCTTCTAGGATCAATTACCAGAGCCTGGTTCTTGTCGCCTACCAGATAGGAGTAATGAGCAAGGCCTGCCGAGACAATCCTTTCCAAGAGCATTTATTACACCCTCTTTTTAAGAAGATCTGCTATTGCATTTTTTGCAATTAAAGACATCATCCGCGTTGATGAGCACCGGCTTTGGGGGATAGATATCATAAATTCCGGCACAGCAATTGAGCCAGCCGTCTTTAAAGCTATTTCTAGAGTAGCTGTTGTTAATGGCAAAATTTTTGGATATATGATATGTGCCAATGTATTCCTCTTCGATCTCTATGGCCGGATTTTTCCAGGCATGGCCATTGCCTCCTGAAAGCACACCGATATGGACCTTGCCGCTCCTGACGGTTTCATCGATCTGCATCTTTGTTGTGGCAGAGTTTATGCTCCCGTATTCGCCCCGCATGCTACGTGAAGTGACCGCATATTCCGTTCTCCCTGAAACTTCCTCTGCAAAGCCTACCTCGTGGCTCATTGAGGTGGCGGAATTGGCATTAGAAAGCTCGGTTCGGCTGCCGATTTCATCGCCAACGGCAATAGGATGAGATGAATAGTAGCCGCCTCCTGCCGAAAGGTCCACGGGAGCGCCGGAGATTATGTTTTGGCCTATAAAAGAGATAGACGAATTATTGTAAGACGAATTGCCCTTGATAAAATCTTCAGAAACGGAATCCTCAGAAAACGCGACAGCGACAGCTGTCCCCCCAAGCATGAACATGACTGATGATGATAATAATAACACAATAATTCTATTTTGCATGGTTGTAAGCACCGTTTTAGTATCGAATGCTATGCTTATATTTGAATCGGTCGGAGCAGACCTTTCAGGTATTGAGCCTCCAGATGGTGTAATTGAGAAAAGCTGCAAAGCTCACCCAGAGAATGTAAGGAACGAGAAGCAGGGCCGCATCTTTGCTGATGGGCCAAAACCGGATGATATTTTGCAGTATGAGAAGCCAGAGGACCACAATTACTATTACTGCGACCAGGGGAGACTGCAAACCAAAAAAGGCATAGGACCAGAGCATATTGACCAGGAGCTGGGCTGCAAATACTCCCAAGGCAATTTTGACGTTCCTGCTGCTTATCCCCTTTCGCCAGATCAAAAAAAGGGACAGGCCCATGAGGGTAAAGAGGGCGATCCAAACGGCAGAGATGATCAATCCAGGCGGCGCAAACCAGGGCTTAACAAGGGTCGGATACCAGATAGTAACCGAACTGGCGGTAAATAGCGAGCCTATAACTCCGGCGCTCTGGCATATAGCTATGCATAAGATGAGCCTGGCAAGCTCCCTCAACGTTATGGAATTCATCAGCCAACCCTTGCCTTTTTTTTGCGCTGCAAATTTTTAGAAAGCCTTGCTTTCCTTAAGCCTCTCTGGGATATATTTATTTCTGTTCATTGCTTTGCTGTGGCGGCCGTTAGGCTGGTCACATTTGATCTGGTGAAGAAGCCGTCAAAATCGCCATATCGATGAATGTATTCCAAAACCAGGAGAGTATTTTTAGAAGGCTGGCTGAAGATCTGCTTCAGCCCTTCCTCTGGAGAGCCTACCAAATCGAGGAGGAACTTCATTCCGTCTCGTCTCAGAGTCTCTACCGTCGCAACAATTTCTTCCGTCTGGAAGGCAATGTGATGGACGCGAGGGCCAAAGTTGCTGATGAACTTCTCTGTGGGCCCGGAGGCTTGCTGGCTGACAAAAGGAGTAATACCGGAGGTGAAGACCATAGCAAAGTCCGAAGAGGAGAGACGGGCTACGCTGGTAATGGAATTGAGGCTTTTCACATAAATGGCGAAATCGAAATTGTAGTTGGTGAGCCGCATGAACTCCAGAATAGCAGGATCACGATCCGAAGCCCTGACCCGGGTGGCGGCGTGGTCCAGCCAGCGGATATTTCTGGGGTAGGAGGTGCTGGCGGATAAACTTGCTGATGAGCTGGCAAAAGATTCGGGCTTTTCCATATTCCAGCCAAGGCGTTGGCTTTCTGGAGAAGAATAGATGCCCCTCTCGCCCTTCCATTCAATGAATCCCAGAGAATTTCCGGTGAACCTGGAAGGCATAGTCTGGACAAAATCGTAGTTGCCAAAATCAAGTATTTCGCTCTGGAATTTTACGTTTGCCTGGGCTTGCAGGGATACATACCTCTCGATATCATTGGTCTCAAAGACAAAGGTCTCCAGACGGGTGTTTGGCAAATCACGGGTCTGCGGGGCGACATTGATCTCCAGGAAGGGATTGCTGCCCTTAAGCCGGGAGCGGATGAGGAAATCGGCTGAGCGAAACTGGGCCGAGCCAGGGACTTTGAGAACAGAGGTTTTATGGGTTGTATCCATAAATGCCTCCTGAAACAGAAGGCCGCTATATCTGATGAGCTCCTCGACGGCTGCTTTTTGCAGATGCGGCTCGGTGTTGATGATTACTGCCTGAAGGCCGCCCACCAGGCCCTCCCGCCCATAGAGCCTTCGCTCTTCTATGATGCGGTCCGCCCCTCTTCTCAAAATTTCATCGCTGTTTTGCAGATCCATTTTAATCTGCCGTCCCCTTGGTTTCATCTTCGTCGCAGCTCACAGACCCCATCCTTCAGGGTGGGGAGGAGCGCGTGCTTGTCACCTCTTAAGATTTGACCGCAAAGTATATACATTCTAATCACCTACATATATGATGTGCTTAGGACAATAACATTCAAGCTTAGTTTGGCTAACCCGGATTGCAGGGCTCTCCTCGATACGATGAGAGCTTACTCCAAAGCATTCTCTATCTCTGCAAAATGGGGTGCTGAGAATCAATCTTGGAATAAAGTCGATAACCACAATACAACCTACAAGCTTACTCGCCAAAGTATCCCCGATCTTCCCTCCTCTCTGGTACAAGGAGCAAGAGATTGCGCTTGCGAAGCTCTGAAAGCTGTTAAATGTAAAACACTTCCAGAACGAAAGCCGCTCTCTGCAATGAGGTACAACCAGAGAGTTATTACCGTGAACTTGATTCACGGCCTGGCGACAATTGCCAGCACCAAAGGAAGAATCAAGGCCGCCTTCTTCGTTCCTTCGCATTACAATGATTACCTTGAATGGATTATCAAGTCCTCCACAATCTCTTATGATCGTAGAAACAAGGTTTTCTATCTGCATGTATCGCTTGAGCATAGCGATCCTGTGAAAGTCACGGCGCTTAATGTTCTTGGAATAGACCGTGGTATAGTTAATATTGCAGTCTGCTCGAATAACAGGTTTTACAACTCCAAGAAGATCAAAAATAGGCGTGCTCGTTATGCCTATCTTCGCAAAGAGTTGCAGTCCAAAGGCACCCATTCGGCCAAACGCAAGCTTAAGCGAATGTCTGGTGAGGAAAGACGGTTTGTGACTGATGTCAATCACTGCATATCTAAGCAGATTGTGAACTCGGAATACACTGTATTTGCTCTTGAAGATCTGAGCAAGATCCGAGTCCAGAAGCGAAGAGGTAAAGAGTTTGACCGCAAGCTCAATAGCTGGTCTTTCTACCAGCTTGAACAGTTTATCGGCTATAAGGCTGAATCTATCGGAAAGCATGTTCTCCTTGTGGATGCTCGATACACTTCCCAGAAGTGCTCTAACTGCGGGCATACCTACAAAGGGAATCGTGAAGGTTCTGCTTTCCGTTGCCGTAAATGTGGTTTTGAACTCCATGCTGACCTCAATGCTTCTCGAAACATAGCTCAGGCGGGTATATCTTGCCTGAGTAGGCTGTCTTGTCAACCAGCCAAACGCGACACAATATTATCGTAGTCGCAAGCCGCGTCCTTTAGGGCGCGGTAGTTGACTCTCTTTAACCACTTCATCTTCCGCTCGCCAAGAGGGGCTAACTATGCAAATAAATTTTAGAATAATATTCCCAGTATTTCGGATATGTTGCCAAGAGCCGGGCAAAATTATGACCGCCTGGCCGGCTTGAACCTGGCCCCTCTCGGAGTCGATGTGCATCTCGCCCTCACCCTCCAGGATAAGGTAGACCTCGGTGGAGGTTTTCAGCTGATGAGGGAGAGATGCCTTGCCGGGCGCAAGCACTGCGTAGGCGATGCTGTAGGGAAGGTCCAGCCCTTCTTGGCCAGGATGAAGAAGCTCGCAGAGATAAGTATTATCCGCCGCCTGAAAGTATCTGCAATTTGCCAAATCTTTTATGATCATCTATCTACAACCATGCTTTGCTCTTTGCTCAATTGCATTCTACTTGCCGTTACTACTACTATTACTACTACAAGAAGATTTTTGCACGAGCATCTTCGACTCACACAGAATCCAGAGAATAGATGACCAGATTATTCCCAGGCGAGAGAATTGATGAGACGATCCAATTGACCAGATCAGGCATCGTGGAGATTAAGCCAACCAGGTGAGGGGAGAGGGGATATTCATCTCCCTCACATGAGTGTATCTTCCAATCGTGCAACTCCAAGATCGCATCATTGATGCCGTCTTCAAAGACCGAATAGAGGTCTCCATTCTCAGCTAGAGAAAAACCGTCGATGATGTGCGCCTGAATATTCTCGCCTCTAGAGTCGCAGGTTCGAATGCATAGAGAGGCCCGGCTGTCTGCCCGCAGGATGAAGAAGTACCTTCCCGGGTGCATAAGGAGGTCACAGTGCAGATCTCTTCTGCAAACCTCGATTCCAATGCGTATCATACTAACCCTACCCCAACCCATTTACGCAACTTATTTAACTATAATCTTAAATAGTTACCATTTATGATTTATATATTTTCTGGTCCGAGGGCCCGAGGTCAGGAGAGCATTTATCTTCGTTGCATAGAGAAATAGGTCAAATGCGCCTGATTGAGATATTTTATTCCATACAGGGCGAGGGCCCGGCCATGGGAAGGCCGGCCACCTTCGTTCGGCTGGCCGGCTGCAACCTAACTTGCGAGGGATGCGACACAGACGATAAGCCAGCCCTGGAATTATCCGTTCCTGAAGTGCTGGCGAGCCTTCAAGGCAATAGAGTAGTCATCACGGGAGGCGAGCCTACCATGCAGATGGGACAGCTCTCGGAATTGATATCCCTGCTAAAGACCAAAAAAAAAGAGATTCACATTGAGAGCAATGGCACCAACCTCATTCCAGAAGAGATCCTGGAAAAGATCAATTATGCGGTCGTCAGCCCCAAGCGCGGATCGGATTTTCATCTCGACTTTTGGGCCGGCAAACAGAATGTCCACCTCAAATTCGTATTGGGCAAAGCTCCCTGGTGCTGGACCTCTGCACTGTTAGAGGATCTCGTCCCTTCCCTGGTAAAGGAGAGGGTCTGGATTATGGCCTACGGCACAGACCAGAATATGCCTGAATCTCGAGAGGCCTGGGATCTGGCGCTGCATTTGGGCGTCAACTATTCCGACCGGCTGCACATCCGGCTGAATAGAAGATGAAGATAGACGAGATAAACAAGGTTGACATAGATCTCAGCCACGAATGCTCTCTAAGCACGCTTCTGCCTCACGAAACACAAAGGCCCTTTCATCCGGTCCCAGCCCCAGCTTTGCCATCCGGAGCAGCCCCTGGCTCATGAAGAAGGGAAGGATACGGGTGATGGCATAAAACTCTGATTCATTGCCTGCGTATCGCCAGAGATAATGGCCGATGTAGGGCTCAGCATTCCTGGCACCCCCCCGGTGAAAGGCAAAATAGAACTTAAGCTCAGCAGCAACAATGCCCAGGTCGTGCACGGGATTGGCGTGCTCCTTCGAACTTTCCAGGTCCAGCATATAGACCTTGCTCTGGCTAAACAGGTAATTCATGGGATTTGCATCACCATGCACCCGGCAGCCATGGGACCTGTTCAGAAACGGACTATGCCACCATTCCCCCAGAAGACGGTTATATTTTGTTCTGGTTACATTGTCCAGACGAAGCTGATCTAAGTTTTTATGAAACCCTGCGAATACCTTTTCTTTCCAGTATTCACATCTTGTTTGATCGTGCAGCCTTCTTTGCAGTGATGCGATGGCAGTGAGCCGGTCGTACAGTCCGTCATCCCTCTTCAGGTATTTGTAGAAAGATTTGCCCGGGATATATTCCGTAAGCAAGGCAGCGTGAAAATCCCTATGCATGGCCAGGGGCCGGGGAATATCAACCAGCGGCTCGATTTTCTTGAGAGTATAATACTCATTTTCCATAGCCTGAACTGGATCGTACCTTCTCGTACCGCTCAAATGCTCGCCGTAGAACTTGGCGATCACGCTTAATCCAGACGCGGGAAATTCATAGCGACAGACAGTATGCGAGGCGGGCATAACCTTGTAGACATTGACTTTGCCGCCCCGATTCCCGATCCTCTCGCCCAGCACCGCCACCAGCCATTCCCGAAAGGCGTTTCCAGGACCCAAAGTGTCTACATACTTTTCTCTTGCCATTTGTTCCCAATCCCATTTATCAGCTCAGCCTAACAACGTCCAGACTTCTTCGATATGCATAGTCCTCATGCCCAACCGGGAGGACGGGACGATGTCATTCTCGAAGCTGTCGCCGATGCACATGACCTCCTCCGGCTCTCTGCCCATCAGTTTGGCCGCCTCAAGGAAGATCCTGGGGTCGGGCTTTTTATGGCCGAAATCTGAGGAGAAGAGCACATGAGTGAACTGCTCGTAAAGACCGAAATACCTCATCTCCTGCTCTGAGAACGACCTCTGGCCGTTGGAGACAATGACTTTAGGGTAGCTTTTCAGCTCTTGCAACAGGTGCAGGCTTTGAGGAAATAGCTGCAATCGGCGCAGTGATCCGGCCCGAAAAGCGCGGGCCGTTTCAACTCCCAGCCTATTCTCGTCGATATCCCGGAGGGCATGGCTCTTGCAGATTCTGGCAAAGATCTCCTCCACCCGGATCTCAGGATGCTTCTCCCACTTAGTTTCCATCCCCTCTCTAGCCATTCGCCGGTACTCATTCAACAGATCCTCTGCCGAGATCTTAACGCCCTGATAGATCAGCCACTTGCTGACAGCCAGATAGGTATTGATGCTCTCCTCATCGGTATCGATGTCAATCAAGGTGTTGTAAAGGTCGAATATAATTCCCTTGATTCCCAGAATTCCCTTTTCCTCCAGCTTTGCCATTTCTCTAGCCTCGCCCTAAGGACCCGAAAAAGTGCCCCATCATATTTTATAAGAGCATCGCAGCTTTATAAAATAGTCGCATATAGATAGATCTTCGATCATTGAGGGGATGGATCCGCCCGCCGGGAATAGTCAAAAGAGAGTTAGGCCGGGCGGTCTAAATCATAGTAGTACCAGCGGCTATGAGTAGATTTGCCGTGCGGAGCGAAAGTGTTGGAGGCTGAAATTCATGAGAACCATTGAGATCGAGATTACAGGAAAGGGAAAGGCCCTGGCAAAGCTGGACGAGAGGAATCCCAGGATAAGAGAGGCTTTCTTTAAGACGTTGCCCATGGAGGGCGCAGCCTTCCTCTGGGGCGAAGAGGTCTATTTCGATGTGCCTTTGCAGATGGACAATGAAAATGCATCGCCCACCGCAGCCGCGGGCGACATTTGTTACTGGTCGCCAGGCCCGGCCTTTTGCATCTTCTTTGGCAAGACCCAGCCCTATTCGTCTGTGAACCATATCGGGAAGATCACACAGGGGCTGGAGATATTCAAGAGCGTGGCCGCAGGAGACCGGATAGTGCTGAGGAGAAGGTGAGTGCTCGCCGTTCTTCGTGAGTCCTCCGTGCGCTCTCTGGTCTCTGTGGTGGTAGTTCGTAAACCATTGGTTATAACCAGTGGCTAACGACGTTTTCACCACAGAGACACCGCAGTTCACAAAGAACGCACAGAGCGACTAACTAACAACTGGAAAAACATAGTAACCTGAGGTTAGCAACTGGAAATAGCGAAGAGCCGAAAAAGAGCCTGCCAACCAGGGGCCGTGCGAAGCGGATGCGCGGCCCTCCGGGCGGGCTCGTGCGCGCGTGGAGAACGGCAAATGGGATGGGCTTGATTGCGCCCCGGTAATTGCTTCCGTCGTGAGGACGATCGATCCTGTAACCTTTAAATCTTCGCGTTTATGGTAAAGGTGGCGTTTATGGTTTGGCTCTCATTAATCAACACTGTGCCAATATCTTAAAAAGTTACCTTGAAATGCGACCATCCCTGCTAGTGTACCTCGTTTTCTGTAAAATGATAAAAAGGCCCTGTACCCAATATACCTTTGGAAACAAGGAGAATTGACCGGTTTAGCCAGGACATATGGAATCACAGGGCGTTCCCAAAAGAGCACTGGAAGAAGATTCGGACAACCAATGGACTGGAACGGATAAATAAGGGACACACTCTAGAAATGACAGAAAAACCCGATCATGTGATCGTTCATCCTGTTACTAAACTTAATGATTTTGTGGGTAGGGATGAATAGTTGCATTTCAGAAAGGTCTAAATAATAATAGCATGCTAAACGGAAATGGGATTTGCAATGGATTTTGAGGATTGCATAAAATTTGCAAGTGATAACCCGGTCAGCTTTATCGCTACCCAAGATAGGGAAATACCCAGGGTAAGGGCCTTCTTGAGGTCTGCTTCTACCACGTCGGCGGCGACATGATGGCCGAGAATATGAGGGAGGCAGAGATCCCCCGGATAAAGTTCTGAGGGTAGTCACAATCCATGTCCTTAGATCCCTATGATTATCTGCGCATCCAAACCCAAATGGATTTCCAATGCCAGCGCTGCGGCCATTGCTGCCGGGTAGCCGATCCCATTGACCTCTATCCCAAAGATATTCGCAGATTGGCGAGCTTTTTTAATATTTCCGAGGAAGAAGCCATCGAAGAGTACACCGTTCCTCATCCTAGCGAGTCCGACCTTTTGGCCTTTAAGGCAACAGAGCCATGCCGATTTTACGATGTTTCGCAAAAGGGATGCAAGATATATCAGGCGAGACCAATGGTATGCAGATGCAGCCCCTTTCTCAGCCCCGGCCAAATAGGACTTCAAGGCGTGGAGATCTACGAGGATTGCCCCGCTTCAGAGGAGAGTTACAAAAGAATTGAAAGAGATCTGGATATTATGCTCAATCCGAATGCAAAGACACAAAAGAAGCTGGAAAAAGCGTTAGCCAAGATGATGCAGATAGAATGAAGTGCGATGTCGTTGTAATAGGAGCGGGCCCAGGAGGGTCTATGGCTGCCAAGACCGCGGCTGGGTTGGGCCTGAATGTTGTACTGTTGGAAAAGCGGCAGGAGATAGGAGAGCCGATCAGATGCGCAGAGGGTGTAAGCCAAAGATCGGAACTGAGAGATTTGATCACCGTGCAGCCCGACTGGATATCAACCAAGGTAAATGGGGTAAGGCTGCATTCTCCTAATAACGATAATGTGTTCATGAACGTGGATAACCGCGAAGAAGTGGGCGGATACATTCTAGAAAGGAAAACCTTTGATCGCGGCCTTGCCCTCCAGGCTGCCTGCGCTGGAGCAGAGGTCCTGGTCAAGACCCGGGCAACCGGATTGATCAGGAAAGACGATCTGTGCACAGTATCAGTCATCTGCCAGGGCGAGTCCCTCCAGATCGAGGCACCTCTGATCATAGGCGCGGACGGGGTAGAGTCTAAGGTAGCCAGGTGGGCGGGAATAGATACCAGGCTAAAACCGGAGGACATAATGGTTTGTGCCCAGTATCTGGTTTTAGACGACTGCATTGACCAGGAATATTGTGAGTTCTTTTTCGGAAACAGAATGGCTCCGGGAGGCTACATATGGATCTTTCCCAAAGGAGGCAAACTTGCCAACGTAGGCATCGGCATACAGGGCTCCCAGTCCTGCCCAGGCGAGCCCATAAAGCTGCTGGACAGATTCTTGCAGAGAAGAATGCCCCGGGCAAAGATTTTGCAGATAGTGGCAGGAGGAATTCCCACCTCCGGCCCAATGAATAATACAACATCAGACGGCATAATGCTGGTTGGAGATGCTGCCCATCAATCCGATCCACTTACAGGAGGCGGGATCATAAATGCCATGAGGGCGGGAGTAATGGCTGGGCAGACGGCAGGCAAGGCAATATCTTGGGGGGATGTAAGTACAGCCGGCCTTAAAGAATATGAGGATCGTTGGAGATCATCTATCGGCAAGCAGATAGAGAAACGCTATAATGCTAAAAATTTCTTCCTGAAGCTTACGGATGATGATCTGAACCATCTGGCAGGATCGCTGCATGGTATGGATATCTCCCGGATGGATATGCGAGACCTGCTATGGTTTTTGTTCAAGCAGAATCCAAAATTGCTCTGGAATCTGGGTGTCTTAAACTTAATTGATAAGTTATAGAATCAGATGGATATGAGTGGAGGCGAAAAGCTCAAATGGACTACACAGATGTGCTCGACAGCTATGGGGCAATCATAGAGGAAGACCTCAAGAGCCGATTGGATGAGATGGTAAGAGATGGCCAAAAGTACCATCCCTTCCTGGCAGATGTTTATGATGCTACCCGTGAGTTTGTGCAAAGAGGGGGAAGAAGGCTGTCTGCCTGTAGCACACTCATAGTCTACCAGGGCTTTACCGGTCAAATAGATGAGCGAATCGTCGGGGTATGTTCCGGCATTGAGCTGTATCGGCACAGCATCCTCATACACGACGATATAGTGGATGCGGAAGAAAAGAGAAGAGGCGGGGACACGCTGCATAAAATGATCGCCAGAGGATTTGATGAGCGCTTTGGCGTCGCTTCGGCCATGTTTGCCGGAAATATTCTCTATGCTCAGGCCATAGAATGCCTGATGCAATCCGGCTTTGAGCAAGATAAGCTTGTAGATGCCGCAAAACTGCTGGCTGCAGAGTTTCGGGCCGTCAATGAGAGCCAGATCCTGGACATGCTCTTCGAGTACAAGGATCCGGATGTTAAGGAGTGGGAGGTCATGGCCGGCAGAAGAGCAGCCTCTCTCTTCAAGGCGTCGATGCTCGTCGGAGCAATACTGGCATCCGCAACTGAAAAAGACCGGGAGCGGCTTCAGATTGCTGCCAGGCACATAGGATTTGCTTTTGATATTCAGGATGATATCATCGATACCTTTGCCACACAGGAGCAGTATGGGAGAGTACCCTGTGGGGATATCGGCAAGAGGAAAAAACCGCTACACGTCATCCTGGCTCTGCAAAAGGAGAAGCGTTTGGCTGCAATCATGCAGGAAGAGAGATGTCTTAATGGTGCAGAAATCAAATATGTGCAGAGCCTGATAAGGGACTGTGGCGCTCTTGATGAGGCCAAGTCGTTCTCAAGAGAGCATGCCGATCAGGCAGAAAAAATGATCGCGTTGACAGGTCTGAATCAGGATGCAAAGGACTTCTTCATATCGTTCATAAGATTCGTGGACCAAAGCCTGGACTGGTACAAATAGGTGCAAAATAAAATGAGGGTTTTGGCAGTGCTGGGAAGCCCCAGAAAAGACGGAAACACCGAGATTCTTGTGGATGAGATACTCAGAGGTGCAAAGGCAAAGGGCCACGTCACAGAAAGGCTGCGCCTCTATGACTATGAGATCCTGCCCTGTTTGGACTGCCGCGGCTGCAAGAGAGAAGCGTCCGGCTACACCTGTGCTCTCTCGGACGGGATGGAAGAGATCTATGCCAAGCTGGAGAGAGCTGACCTCATCGTATTCGGGACGCCCATCTACTGGTACGGGCCCACCGCCAAGATGAAGCTTTTTATCGACAGGCTGCGGCCCTACATCCTCAGCCGCAAGCTGGCCGGCAAGAAGGGTTTGGTAGTTGCTCCCTCAGAGGAAGGGGCGGCGTGCTGCGGACCGCTCCTGCAGATGTTTGCCATGTCCTTCGACTACCTGGGGCTGGAGAATACAGGCAGCCTGCTCGCCCAGGCCTACGAGAAGGGAGAGATCGAGAAGATGCCCGGGGAGCTGGAGAGGGCACGAGAGAAGGGATTGACGCTGTAATTAAATCTGTGTGGATTAGCGCTTTACTGCGGTAGCATTTCCGTCACCCAGGAATTCGCCCCCGGAGCTGAGAAGATAAGTTCCGGTCAGGGTATTATTTGCGGTATTATTTACCACAAACAGGTCGAGATCGCACTCTTCATATCTTTCTCTTGCATATTCTGATTCAGCCGATTTAACGGCCAATATAAGTTCCTCTTCGGCAAAAGAACCACTGGCAGTCACAGAATTCCCTATGCCTCCCTTTGATAGTGTGCCATAACCCATGACCTTGGCTTTGCCGGACGACCAAAGGGTCAGATCAAGGGACCTGTCTGGCCGATCATCGAATCTTATCGACCATTTGCCGCTCACATCATTTGGTATGGGCTTTGTCACTTGATTCGGGTTAGCAAATGTGCTGCCGGTTTGGTTGGGATTATTTTTTGGCTCAGGCGTATTCATGTTCGGACTTGTGATAATGGGCTTTGGCATGTCCATGTTGGGAGCTTTAATGCTAGGCGCTGCGATTTCACCTGGTTCAAGAGCACAAGTTTGAAAAGATAAACAAGAAAGCAATATTGCGAATAACAGTAAGCTTGCCAATCTCATTTTACTAACCTCATATCTGGGACAGATGGTTGGTGGCATTTATTACGTGCTAATTACTAAAGGGGCATCCCCCACATGGGATACCACTTGCTCTCGTCCTTTTCGATGGGCATTTCCTTCTCCATCAGAGCTTTCAGCCGAAATTCCCGGGATGTGTCGCGCTGCCGGTCGCTTGCCGGTACAAAGGGATAGTAAGAGCCCAGCTTGAAGTTGTAGATCCAGTAGATTACAGCCTCGCCCCGGAAGCGGTAGACGGCAGCCAGAAGCTGCGTTCCGAAGCCCTGCTCCATGAGTATCTGGCTTATCATTTGAATGTTGGTCACCAGATCTTCGAAGTTGGGATCCGCAAAAACCACCCAGACGTAATTGTACTCATCCTTCTGGATTTTATACTCTGTGCCTGTCTCCTTGATGCTTATCTTGAGCAGCTCCTCTATCTCGGCTCGAGCTGCCTCGTAGCGGGATGATTCCATGGGCTTGATGCAGACTCCTGCTTTGCCGTCCGCCTTGTAGCCTAGATTTGCATCTAAGGTGACGGCGGCGGTGGAGATGGCAAAGAGCTTGTCCGTCTTGGCCTCGGGAAGCCGTGTCTTTCCCAGAATGGAGTCCAAAAACCCCATCTCAGGCCTCCAGTTCCATCTCTATATTCTGCAGAGCAGCAATCCTGGCTTCCAGAGTAGGGTGAGTGGAGAACAGTCTCATGAAGGACGAGCCGGAAATAGCAGGCGTGATGAAGAGCGCGCTGACCGGCCCCTCCACCTTTCTCAGGTCTTCCGTGGGAACCTTAAAGCCGCTGATCTTCTTCAACGCAGAGACGAGATGCGACGGCTGCCCGGTCATGATTGCTGCCCCTCTGTCGGCTGCGAACTCCCGGTACCGAGAAAGGGTGCGAATGAGAATAAAGCTCACTATCCAGACCACCAGGGATACTAGGAACAGCACTATGAAGTTGCTGCCGGAATCGCGATCGCGACTGCCTCCGCCAAAGAATGGCAGCCACTGCACCAATATCTGGGCCATGGATGAGAGGAATGTGGCGACTGTCATGACCATCATATCCCGGTTCTTGACGTGAGTCAGCTCATGGGCCAGCACCGCTTCCAGCTCATTGTTGTCGAGTCGCGCCATTATGCCGGTCGTCACAGCCACCACGGCATTCTTTTGATTTCTGCCGGTAGCAAAGGCATTGGGCATGCTGGTCTTCACTACGGCAATCTTGGGCATGGGCAGATCGGCATTAGCACAGAGCCTGGACACGATCTGATGAAGCTCTGGCTCTTCGCTCTCCGTGACGATCTTCGCACCCATGGATCGCAGGATCAGCTTGTCGGAATAGAAATACTGCAGGAACATGAAAGCGCCCATGAACAGTATTATCACCATCTGACTGACGCCCATGGATAGCAAAATGGCTAAAAAACCAAGGTAGAGTACGGCCAATAGGCCCATAGTAAGGAGCATTCTCACTTCGAGTCCTCGATCAGACTTCCATCTTCTCATATCTCAATTTCATCGCTACTAGGATATTAGACCTTCTCTTTTCGTGCACAAATAGTTCCATCTAAATAGTTGAAGCTGCACACATCAAATTGGTTTTTTCGTAAGATAGGCGGAAGATAAGAGGCGGATAACAAATGACGCAAGCGAAAATTGGCGACACCGTAAAGGTGCATTACAGCGGTATGCTAGATACGGGCGTTCTCTTCGATACCTCAGAAGGCTCCGATCCTCTGCAGTTCGAATTAGGCTCTGGCGGTCTCATCGCAGGATTTGAAGAGGCGGTGGTGGGAATGAGTCCCGGCGAATCTAAGACGGTGCATATCCCTCCTGAGAAAGCCTATGGCAGGTACAGGGAAGATCGAGTGATTAAGATTGATAAAACAAATCTTCCCGAGGATATCGTACCAGCCGTAGGCATGACTCTTGAAGTATGCGCTCCCAATGACGTAATGGTTCCCGTCCAGATTACCGAGATCGAAGAGGGCATCGTTACTCTCGATGCCAACCATCCGCTCTCCGAACAGACCTTGACCTTCGAGATTAAGCTCGTGGAGATCGCGGTAAGCCAGGAAGAAAAGGGTCAATAAAAAAAGGGTGCCTCTCGTGAAGGGAAAAACCGTCATGTACCACATATTTTTATAGGTGGTCGTGGAATAAAGGCTACCAAATGAGCGGGATTTGTAACAAACACAAATTTAATATACCATGCAATGAGAGTGATGTGAAGATAATGATCACTGCCGTTCGAAGCGGACGGCAGTAATTATAAATAAAGGTGGGAAACAATTTTGGCGGACCGTGCAGCGGTATTTATTGATGGTGCTTATTTAACCAAGATTTTAGATGTTGATTTTGGCAAACCCAAGATCGACCTGGCCGGATTTTCGGATATTCTTTGCGGCAATTATGAGCGGCTGAGAACCTACTACTATAATTGCATGCCCTACCAGAGCTGCCCTGCCACGGAGGACGAGCGTCGCAGGTTTGCCGCCATGGACAAGTTCGTCTACACGCTGCGAAAGCTTCCCAGATTTGAGGTGAAGCTGGGGCGCCTGGGCTGCGTGGGCGGCGAGTTTATCCAAAAGAGGGTGGACATCGCTTTGGCTGTTGATCTGGTGCGGCTCAGCTGCGGCAGGATGATCGGAAAGGCGGTCATCGTCACTGGTGACAGTGATTTCTTGCCGGCCATTGAGGCGGCAAAGGAGGCAGGCGTGCTGGTGACGCTCTACTACTCGCAAAGCTCCATTCATGACGAGCTGCTCTCTGCCGTGGACGAGAGCGCAGTCATAGGACAGAATCTCATAAGCCAGGTGACGAGGTGAAACGGCGGCGGGGCACCCGCGCAGCAAGATGCAGATCTATGAAAAAGCTCTTTATCTTACCTCACTTTTTGCGGATACTCGCCTGAGAAGATAGGGCAGATTCAATTCACTCTTTTCTTTTTTGCCGGCCTGGCCGGGTCCGGCCATGATGAATCCCTTGAAATCCTGAAGGGCCTGAAAAATGGGATGGCCGGAGTGATCAAGCAGACCCACCAGCAGGTCATTCCTTACCTTGCGAATCGCATTTTTGGTGGCCTGGGCCGGCAGGTTAAGGCTCATCAGAGCGCCCTCTCCGAATGAGGCAGAGTTGCCGGCATGGCTCAACTTTCCGCCCATTATGAATTCGGCTATGAGGCGGGTTTTGCCTGCTCTACCTCCCGTGCTGCCGGAGGTGCTGCTGATGGTGCGCCCGCTGCCGCCGGCATCTCCCTCCGAGAATCTGAATCGAAGGATAGGTGGAGAGAGTGCAGCGTCTGAGACGAGCAGCAGATCCCAGTCGCCCAGGATCTCGTCGGGCTTTGGTTGTGCCGCTTTGTGATGGAAGATGAAGCTGCAGTCAGCCTGGGTCATGAAGTCCAGGGAGTAACGGCGGGAGAGGATGAAGTGAAATATGGGCAGCCCTTTTCCCGGTTTTCTCAGGGAGACAAATGCCTCTCCTATAACTGTGTCTTTGTCTATGATCTTGATTACGTCGTCGAAGTTATTAAAGGGAAAGTCGCTATATTTGATGTATACTGCCTTTCCTGTTTCGGGAAGATCGACATCGATGGCCTGGTTGGCGGCATGGATGTCCGAGAGGAAGGGGTGGGTCTCGCCCAGTATCTTTTTCCCCTTGGACTGATCACTGTCCGGCCAGAATCTTTTGAAGAAGCCGAGGCCGTACATCATGACCAGGTTGGCAAAGTCGTAGTCGGCAGGGTAAAAGCCCTTCCAGTAGCGATTGTTCCAGATGGTCTGGGTATTGGGGTCGAAGGACCAGTTGCTGCCGTCTATGATCTCCATCTGGGGGGAGTTGATCAGGTTTTCTGCGGGAAGGATGCTCTTGCTCCGCCTGTACAACCTGGAAAGCTCTTCTTTTTTGCAGTACATAGGCTGCTCAGGGGTGCAGGGTCGGGAGGGAGGACTCATAGTAATAATAGTGATGGTTAAATCTATTTAGATGTTCTGGGGAAATAGGTCTTGGACTTATGCATGAAAGAAAAATAAAAGCTGCAAGAAGCATTCTGCAGCCTTTGGCCCTTTTCAGCTCTTTTTCTTCGCTTTCTCGTCCTTGGCGTAGACGTCCCGCAGATCTACGACCTTCTTTGACTTTCCGGCCGTTCTGGGTATGGACCCCTTCTCCACCAGCTCGATCTTGCTTCTCACATTGAGCACGGACTTGATCTTCTCTTCAGTCTTCTTCTGGATCCTGGCCAGGTCCGTGAGTTCGCCGGTGAAGGCCTCGTCCTTAAGTTCCACCTGGATGCTGATCTCGTCCAGGCCGTGCTTCTTTCTGTCCACGACCACCTGGAAGTAGTTACCAATCTCAGGGATGCTGACCAGCACATCCTCGATTTGGCTGGGGAAGACGTTGATGCCGCGCACAATGAGCATGTCGTCCGCCCGGCCTAAGAACCTGTGCAGCTTTCTGCTGGTGCGTTTGCATGGGCATTTCTCTTCCATGATGTAGGTTACGTCGCCTGTGTGGTATCTGATGAGGGGCATGGCCTCTTTGGTAAGCGAGGTTATGACCAGCTCGCCCGGCTCTCCCGGTGCAGAGGGCTGCCCATTTTCATCCAAAATCTCGATGAGGAAGTGGTCCTCCCAGATGTGCAGGCCATTTTGCTCCTGGCACTCGAAGGCCACGCCTGGACCCATCATCTCGGAGAGGCCGTAGGAGTCGTAGGCTTTGATGTGCAGTGTCTCCTCCAGCTCCTTTCTCGATTCGTCCGACCAGGGCTCGGCTCCAAAGCAGCCGATGCGAAGCATAAGCTTGTCCACCACGCCCCTGGCCTTAGCCGTCTCTGCCAGGTAAAGCGCGTAAGAAGGTGTGCAGTGCAGCACCGTCACCGCGAAGTCCATCATGATCTCGAGCTGCCGCTCCGTGTTGCCCACGCCGGAGGGCACCGCCATGGCCCCCATGCGCTCGATGCCGTAGTGCACTCCGAGACCGCCCGTGAAAAAGCCGTAGTTCACTGCGTTCTGGAAGATATCGCCTTTCTTGACCCCGACCATGACAAAGTCACGGGCCATGAGGTCCGACCAGGTCTCGATGTCTTTGGCAGTGTAGCCGACCACGGTGGGCTTGCCGGTCGTGCCGGAAGAGGCATGCACCCGCACCACTTCCTCTAGCGGAACGGCAAAGAGGCCGAAGGGATAGTTGTCTCGTAGATCCTGCTTTTTGGTCGTGGGCAGCTTTACCAGGTCCTTGAGACTCTTGATGTCCTCTGGGGTGATGCCCGCCTGCTTGAATTTTTTCTCGTAAAAGGGAACGTTTTTGTAAACCTTCTCTACAACACTCTTGAGCCGCTGCAGTTGCAGCTCTTCCAGCTCTTTTCTCTCCATGAGCTCCAATTTCGGTTGCCAGTAATTCATTTTCATACCCTGGTGAATTTTAATTGCTCAGCCTATGCGATACAGTGCCATGAGAGGAAACGTCAGGGTATATCAATAATTCCCATGCTGCCCAAAAAATGGGCGAGGATGCTCGATGAGCCGGTACGAAAGATAGAATGATACTTTTAGAGTTTAATTTTAAAATAAATTTAATAATCTTTAATGCATGCATTTAGCTTTAAGAAAGAGCCTCTGTATGCCGCGCAATGGAAAATGAAATTCGATTCATGAACTTTCCAGTACCGTATTGGCGACATTGGTACAACAAAAAATCAATAACTCCAGATACTGAGAGGAGCCTGTGGTGCCGGAGCCTAGCAAAAATTTAACTTGTAGGATTGCGATGGACGAACATCGCTGACCGCGGGTCAGCGAGAGTTTCGACGAGAAGTCGAAACATCGGTAAGTCCCCATCCTTCAGGGTGGGGATGAAAGCGGAGTCCTTTGCCCCTGTTTCTGCCTAACAATAACTATTTAAGCTCATAAATCAATAATATACTAATGCTTAAAACGTATCGCTACAGGCTCAAACCTACAAAATCTCAGGTTACGATCTTAGAACGGCAACTTGAGCTTTGCAGATTTGTCTATAATGATACGCTTGCATATCGAAAGAATGCTTGGGAACTTAAGCAAAGAACGGTCAAACGATTTGAGACTCAGGATAGATTACCTCAACTGAAGCTGGAGGTACCCGAACTCAAGGATGTCTATTCACTGGTTCTTCAGAATGTAGCTCTTAGGGTGGAACTGGCGTTCAAAGCGTTCTTCCGAAGGGTCAAGGCAGGAGAAGAACCCGGTTATCCAAGGTTCAAAGGAAAGAGTAGATACGATAGCATCACGTACTCCCAATCTGGTTTTGAGTTGGATTCTGAAATGCTCCATCTTTCCAAGATTGGAGATATCAAGATCAAGTTGCATAGGCCAATTGTTGGTAAGATTAAGACCTGTACTATTCGCAGAATGCCAACTGGCAAATGGTTCGCTTGCTTCTCAGTCGATATGGGAGATATCCCAAGGCCTCCTTGGAAAGATGGATCTGTTGTAGGAATCGATGTAGGCTTGGCGAGCTTTGCCACCCTCTCAAATGGCGAGAAAATTGATAATCCTAGATTCTTCCGAGAAGATGAGTTGGCATTAGCCAAAGCACAAAGCAAACGCGATAAGCTTCCTAAAGGATCTTCTCTCAGACGAAACGCGTCCAAAGTGGTGGCTAGAATTCATGAAAGAATCGGAGACAAGAGAGCTGATTTCTCCAATCAGGTTAGTCGCCAATTGGTAAACCGTTTCGGCGTAATAGTCTTTGAAGATCTTGATATTCAGAGCATGCTTAAGAATCATCACCTGGCAAAATCCATATCGGACGTTGCATGGGGAATGCTGGTAAAAGTAACCGAGAGCAAAGCAGCATATGCTGGCTCTAAGGTTATCCTGGTTGATCCCAAGTACACTTCTCAGATGTGCTCACGGTGCGGCATGATAGTCAAAAAAGATCTCTCTGAAAGAATCCATAACTGCTCGGAATGTGGCTTGACTATGGACAGAGATCTCAATGCAGCAATCAACATTCTCAGACTGGGGATGCAGTCTGTTCGCAAAAGCGATAGAAGCCCCGTCCTTTAGGGCGGGGGGCGTTCACATACATTAATCGTGCAAGAATATGTTTAGTTTTGGGGTTAACTAAGGTGAAAAAATGTCGATGATACTTGCTCTATCAGATACCCATCTGACCGGCCCTCTGGAGGATAATACGAATATGAACTACTATCCCAAGCAGCTAAGAAGTCTGGTCAAGAAAGCGGATCTAGTGCTTCATGCTGGCGATTTTCAATGTCAGGGCGCTTACGACGATCTGGTCTATTTATGTGCGGTTTCCAAATGTGAGCTGTGGGCAATACAGGGAAACCATCCTACAATAATTTATAAGGATGGCGTTGAGTTGTCTGCGCAAGAGGCCGAGAACTGGTTTGGGATTAATATTGGCCTTATTCATTATGCAGTTAACTCTCATGATCTATCTTCCCTTTTGCCGAAAACAGCTAAAAAAGCTCAGGAGATAATCATGGGGAATACGGGAGATGTGGGAGCAGATGTCCTAGTTTTTGGGCATATTCACGAACCCATAATCAAGTGGTACAAGGAGAGTGGCAAGATGAGACTGCTGGTCTGCCCCGGACCTGGCAGCAACAAAGATAATGTGATCGATGATGGTCACAATTGCTCTCCTTATCCAACGGTTGCTTTGCTGGAATGCCATAATGGCAGCATTTCCAGTGCTGAAATCATCACGATTAGCTGGCCCTAAAATGATAACTTAGGTGGGAAAATGACAACGATTCTTGCTCTATCCGATACCCATCTCAATAAAGATGGAAAACTTCATTCGGAGTTGAAAAAAATGGCCGCAACTGCAGACCTGGTGCTTCATGCCGGGGATTTTATCTCACAGGAGACTTATGATGCTCTGAAAAATGCGTGCAAAGGCGAACTGCGGGCTGTTCGTGGAGTTTGCGATAATGAAGGACTGAAGGATTCAAATGGCATTGATTTGAAATCAGAGGAAGTATTTTCTCCTTCTACGTATATTGAATTTATCGGCAATGATGGGAAGCAAAATATCAGCATTTATCTGGTAAATGATCCAATTGGACCCGGTAAAATATTTTCTGAAAATGATGTAATGATTAAGGCAAAAGATAAGAATGTAGATTTGCTGGTCTATGGGGTTAATTACCAACCATTAATCGTGTGGGGAAAGGATGAAACCGCAAAATACCGGATGCTCGTCTGCCCCGGCAGCAGCTCACCCTTTTATCACTCATCCCACTCCGCGGTCCTGCTGGATGTTAATGATAGCAAAATTTCCCGAGCAAAGGTGGTTCGCATTCCAATTACCTATCAGGTTGGATGGAGATTGTGCACAAAATGCAAAAGCTTGTTCTGGGGTCCAGGTGCCGATAAAAGCGTATGCCCATCTGGTGGAAAAACACATGTCATGGAGGAAAAAAAACAGTATTGCCTGGCACACAATGATCCAAATGCATTTGGACAGGCCAAGTGGCGATGGTGCAAAAGTTGTCAAAGCTTATTCTTTGCTCCAAAATCTGAAACAAGCATATGCCCAGCGAACAAAACAGTGACGCACAAAAAATTTAGCGGAAGCGGTGACTATACCATAATACGTAATTATCCAAATGACGATCCAAAAGCGCCAGGTGAAGGTGGATGGCGATTGTGCAAAAACTGTTCTGGCTTGTTCTTTGCTGGAACGGGAAAGAATAGTGGTGGTGTCTGCCTAAATGCTCAGAAAGGAAAAGGAGCACACGTGAGCACCAGTGACGAATACAGGGTAGAGGTGCGATAGCAATGAGTGAAGGATATTGACATACGCTCAAAAAAAGGATATATTTTTTTAAAAAAATGGCCAAGGGCGACTCTGCCTATCGCCCTTGCATCATCTTCTTAACCTGTCTTTGCAGACCGTCCAGCTCTCCTGTCGAGTAGAGATAGTACCCGGCCCCGATTGCTATGAGCAGCACCAGGATCAGGGCAATGAGCCAGTTTTTGCTCTCTGCCTTCTCCACATTTACCGTCTTGCTCTGCTCATCCAGGCTGATTCTGGTCAATCCCGGATCCCTGGGCTTGTAGCTGAAGCTGACCGTAGTGTTCTCGCCTGATTTGACCGTCGCATTCTTGCTGCCCACAACGGTCTCGTTGGCCTTCAGCTCCAGCAAGCGAGAGTCGTCATTGCTGCCTACGTTCTCTACAATGGCGGAGATCTTCAGCTCGCTACCTGCATTGGCTTTTTCCGGCACCGTCAGATTAACGACCCTCAGAGACGAGGTTATCATGATCTTCCGGTTAGCGGAATTGAAGCCTTCCTTTTCTGCCTTCAAGGTATGCTCGCCGGTGACATTGGCGGAATAGGTCATCGTTCCCTGGGCGGAGGTGCTGCCGATGCTCTCTTCATCCAGGAATAAGGATGCTGCATCCACAGGCGTCTGGTTGATGCCCTGCACCAAAGATATCAGGAAGTTTTCTCCCTTGACGACCTCTGCCGGTGCATTGATGGTGAGCTGGCTGGCAAGCGTAGTATTGGCCTTCTCGAATGCAGACTGGCTGGCTGCCTCGGCCGCCGTCCTCACTATCAGGCTGGCCTTGACATCGTTATAGCCGTTCTTCCTGGCAACTATCTGGAAGGTGCCGACATTGGCAGGCGTATAGCTGATCAATCCGGTGACATCCGTAGTACCAACGGAGCTTCCATTCATCTGGATCAAAACTCCGCTTAGACCTGAGGTGCCGGACTTGACAGTGATAGATACCGGCTGATTGACAATGGCATCCGAAAGGCCTATGGTCATCACCTTTCCGTCTCCGGTCTTGGTGGCAATGGGTGCCAGCAACCTCTTGGAGCTATCGGCAACCTCGATCCTTAAGTTCTCCATGATCTCGATAACCCGTCCCTGTCCCAGGCTAATCGTGCCATCGTTTACCATGGTGATGCCGTCAGTTCCTAAATCCTCCACCTTCATCTTGCCATGAATCTCACCCTGTTCTACAGACTCTGGGTTCTCTGATACCTGGAAGACGGCATCAACAGTTGCCAGATCGGACTCAGTGCTTCTAAAGACACTCTGAACATGAGCTGCAATAATTGGAACGTCTTTAAGTGAGCCCATATCCACCTTATACAAATAGTTGGATGCCTTGTCCGTCGGATCGGCGGAAGGAGTTACTACTTTGCTGTCTACCTCTTTTCCATCCTGGGCTAAAGCCAAATAGACCTTATTGCCATTGAGGTCCACCTGCTTGATTCTTAGCTCATAGCCTTCTTCCAGTGATAGAACCGATCCGCTGGCTATAGTCTGGCTATCGTCGCTGTCACGTAGAACCCTTCTTAGTTGACCCTCGTTGATGGCACTTTCTTCGTCTGTAAACTTGGTCTCATTGTTATAGCCTGCAAAGTACTTGTCAGCCATAAAGCCTATGACATCGTACTTGCCCCAGTTCTCGAACTTGAATTTGACCGGCTGGGGGCTCGTCTTGTAAATCAGGTCCTTTTCTTCGATCTTCGAGCCGCTTATCGTGACCTGCAAGCTCTCCGTCCCAACATCGTCATCGATGTCGTAATAAAATCCTTCGAAGTTGTAAGGTGTCCAGGTAAACTCTTTGGTTTCGGAGGGATTTATCACTGTGCCCCTCACATCGTAGTTTCCTGTTCTCTCTACGACCGGTGCAAAGCGAATTTCATCGGCATCCGCAACCAGGAATCCAACATTTCCGAAGATCTTGGTAGTGCTTCCTTTTCGAAGAGTGAGGGAATCCTCATTATCCATCTCTACACCCTGGTCCGAAACGGAAGTTACCTTCATTTTATCGTACTTATCACCATCTTCAACCGCTGCAAATGTGTCGGATATTTGAAAGAGGCCGTCCACCGTTACAAGTGCAGACTCGGCGCTGGCAAAAACATTGGAAATATGCGCCAGGATGATTGCAGTATCTTCTCCAGAAATATCGACCTTGTACTGGTAGGTAGCGCTCTTGGCATTTTCCGGCGAGACTACTTTGCTGTCAACCTCTTCTCCATCCTTGGCCAGGGCCAGATATACTTTATTTCCGTTAAGGTCTATCTGCTTGATTCTAAGCTCATAGCCCTCTTCCAGGGGCATAACCGATCCTGTGGTAATAGTGCTCTCATCGCTCCTGTCCATGAGCACCCTTCTAAGCTGGCCGTCATTTATCAGACTTCTATCCTTGTCGAAGACATCGTTGGCCTTGTAGCCGGCAAAGTACTTATCTGCCATGAAGCCGATAACCTGATAGCTTCCCCAGTCGCTGAATTCGAAATCAGTATCCTGGGCATTAGTGCTGTATGTCAGGTCGCCCGAATCAATAGACCTTCCAGATGTCTGAAGCCTGACGGTAAGCTTTTCCGTGCCCACATCGTTCTTCAAGTCATAGAAGAATCCGGAAAACGACTGGGGCGTCCAGGTGTATTCAAATGGACTACCCTCTCTCCAAATGCGGTCCGTTCCAAATTCTGTCTCATTAGATGTTGAATCACTTGGTTTTATTTCGCTGGCGTTATTAGATACGTTTTCGGATGTAATTGGTGATGCACTCGCGGACTCATTCTGGGAGGCATTCTCATTAGAGACTACTGTTCCCAGAGTTAAATTCTCAGGAGGACTAACTGTCTCACTTGCCTGAGGAGCCAAAGAAGACTCGGTGCTGGTCGGTGTCGCTACGGTATCGGGAGCGATCATGTCCGGCGTCACTATGGCATCGGCGGCAGGCGCGGTAGCGTCCGCTGTTGGGGTAGATGCTGCCGGTGGGGTTGACGCTGCCTGGGCAGGCGCGGCCTTGGCGGCATTCGTCTGCGCGGCAGTCGAAGATGCTTGAGATTCCACCAAAGCGGCTTTGCTTTTCGTTGTTGCCAGCGGCTTAAGTCCAGTGTTGCGCTTGGCCAGCTTTTCTGCCGATATAGTCTCTCCCGGCGTGCTCTTAGAAAGCAAGCTCTGGCTTATGATTGGGGCCGCCCCGTTCGCTGCATTATCGTTCTCAGAAGGGGTTTGCGCCAATACACTAATTGGCAGAGCCGCAGCTATTATTAATAGAAGCAGACAGACTCCACCGACCCTGACATGATCCATAGATCTCCTCCAATACATGACTGTTATAAGCTATCTTCTTGTATTTTCATTATTTATATTTTTTGTTTTTTTGAATTGCTTTCTTTCATTTTTCTTCCAGCACCAGCATATCTTAGGCTGCTCAGCCTGTGCATGGATGCAGTTTTCATTTATAAATGTGATCACGACCGCATGGTTCGAATGATGAAAATGCATAACATTTATGTGCTTGGCGGCTCATGGATTCAAGGGGTATTTCAGTATGGGTAAGATTATATTTATTATTGCGGGGCTGATGATTGCTCTGCTTTTAGCAGATTTGTCCGCCTCACAGGGCATGGGCGGCTCAAGAGATCAGAGTGGCTACGGGATGGATACTCCCGTATCAAGTGGCGATCAGGTCGGCACTGTGGTACCGGATTACCTCAGCACATATAATGCCGGAAGAATGGAGTCGGATCCCTATGAGGCAGGCCAGGGCGCCTTCAGCTTGCAGCTTCTGCCAGACGACCCGGCAAGTGAGGGACTGGTTGTTGCAGGCGGCGGTAAGCTGACAAATCAGCTCTATCTGCAAATGGGCAGAGACCTTTTAACACAGGGCACAATAACTCTTGGCGAGCAATATGTGCTCTGGGCGCGTGTAAACGGAAAGGGCAGCTTTCTGCTTTACGATTATAACCGCCAAATCTTAAACCAGGGCTACGTCACACCAGGCTGGTATAGGATAAACGGCGCTTATGCAAATTATCTTGGTGCGCACATCTATCGCTTCGTCTTCGCAGGGTTGGCCAGCAATAATCTATCCATCATGGTAGGCTCGGGAAGCTATCCCACCTCTTTTAGTCTGACTGGAATAGTGCTGGATCAGAGCGGTCAGGGCATGCCCGGCGTTAAGGTAATTGTATCCAATAACGAGGGCGGAAAATTCTCCACAGTGACGAATCCTGCCGGGTATTATGCCATCGATGTGGCAACGGGAGCCTATCTCGTCAATGCAAAATTTCCGGGATATGTATTCAGCCAGACCTCCGTTCAAGCAATGACGGGCCTGGTATCGGCAGCAAGGCCGGTTGTTGGGACCATTTTGGGCAGCGCTCCTCCTTCGATTTAAACATGAGGGGGATTCTCATTTTTTAACAGTAGCTTAAGCCGCTTGCCGCTGTTGCAAAATAGAAAATAAAATAGCTGATGGATCTGTCTATGCCACAGGATCTATCTGGGCGGTGTTGCGTAGTTCCAGCGCCAGACCTTGAAGCTCGTTGCCATTATTCCCAGGAAGATCGCCAGTATCAGCAGGGCCTGAAGCCACTCGACAATAGTAATTGCATCCATTTCCTACACCAATAGAGAGCCGTCTCTTTTATCTGATAAAGGTTTGCATGCAAAAGATGATATGGGAAAACATGTGTCTCTCCCCCGAGAGCTTTAACGAGGCTGAAAAGTTGCTAAATGTGACCTTCCTGGGAACCGCCGGATCGCTTCCAACGCCGGAGAGAAATCCTTCGGCCATCCTCATCAATCGCGAGGGAGAGATGATGCTCTTTGACTGCGCAGAAGGCACGCAAAGGCAGATGATGCGGGCGAGAACGGGCATGATGCGCTTAAACTACATTTTCTTAACCCATCTGCACGCCGACCACATCTTAGGCATTCCCGGCCTCCTGGAGACTTTGGCCTTCCAGGGGAGAAAAAATCCAATTACAGTCGTCGGTCCCATCCATACTATGCATCTGGTGGAGTGCTTTAAGTCTGTCTGCTACTTCTCTCGCAACTTCGATGTCCAGGCGATCGAACTACAGCCAGGAGACGTGCTGAAGATGAAAGGCTACCAGGTAAGGGCCATCTCAACTAAGCACAGCGTTCCCAGCCTCGGCTACTCTTTAGAAGAAGACATGCGCCTTGGTCGATTCAACCGCGATGCAGCTACTTCCCTTGGCATACCACCCGGACCGCTCTATGGAAAGCTGCAGCATGGCCAGGAGATCGAGGTGAACGGCCAAAAAATAAAGCCCCATCAGGTTATGGGCCCGGCCCGACCGGGCAGAAAGGTCGTCTATACTGGAGACACAAGGCCCTGCAAATCAGTGCAACTGGCCAGCATGGGGGCGGATCTGCTCATCCACGACTGCGCTTTAGCTAGTGATATGGCGGATTGGGCCAAAGAAACGAAGCACAGCACCGCGCTAGAAGCAGCTGAAATCGCCAAAAACGCCGATGTGGGACAGCTTGTCTTAACTCATATAAGCTCGCGCTACTCTGAGGATACCTCCCAGCTTTTAAAAGAGGCTAAATCCATCTTCGATAGGACGATTGTGGCTGAGGATCTGATGTCTCTGGAAATCCATCTCAAGGATGAGTAAAAAAGTTGTAGTGGATGCTCGTGCGCGAATCACGGTTTTGCTCTTTTTTCTCTTTCCTCATGCAAAGCCTTCATAACCTGTTGGGATAATTCATCATCCCTTCCGATGAGGGATATATCCAGGGATTGCATGGCGCAATCGATCATATCTCTGCTGTGAGTAAGATCGATACCTTTGCTCTCACTGGCAATGCCCCTCCGATAGAGATCATCGACCTCATCGGGAGATAGGCCCAGAGCATTTGCAGCCGAAATGGCCCCCGCGAACATCTCCATCTCGATGTAATACTGCAGGCCGTCCCTGTAGAGCTTCTCGGAAAGAGCATCCTGGCCCGCGTTCTTGGCAATCAATGCTGCAAAGAGATAGTCTCCCGCATCCACCAGAATGGCCATGGCCTTATCGATCAAACCTTTGTCTCTGGCCAAAACGACGGCATACTCCGTCTCACCTGCTTTTGCCAGTAGCTCTACGCCCTCTTCTGCTAACTCGTCAGGCAATTTTCTCAGGTTTTCTACAAGATAAGATACCTTTTCATCAAAGGACATTCTCTCGAATTCTTCCTTCAAACTTAAGTCCCCGGGTGACTTTAGGAAATTCATCTGCAATTAAGCTTTTGCATATGCGATCTATAAAAAGATATATAGTTATACTTGCTATTCCGATAAAGGCATGAAGAAGGATAAAGAGGGAAACATATCATGAAAATTTTTTTGAGTGAGATGATATGATGCCGACAGAATTGGCTGCACAAATCTATCGTGAAACTATTGGTTTTCTGGAAGAGAGTGGATATATAAGCTATCTTAATAAATTGTTGGTAGAAGAATATATCGACGATCGCATGACCAGGATCGATGTTCCATCCTGCGGTCTGGAAACCGTTGATGCGGTTCATTGCATCCTGGACAGGAATAGAACATTTGCCTTTTTAGAGGCCATCGAGAAATCGGTTAAGCCCGGAGAGGTGGTTGTGGAAGCGGGCCTGGGAACCGGCATACTGGCTATAATGGCTGCCGCTCTTGGAGCTGAAGTCTATGGAATTGAGATAAATAAAGATACCTTGGATTTGGCCAGGCAGCTTTCCAGGATGTTTATAAAAAATGGTTTATTCGACCAGAAAAACCTGTTACTGATTGAGGCAGATGCCTCCACCTGGGATCCTCCGAAGCAAATCGATCTGATAATCAGCGAGAATATTTATGCCGGTATGTTTTATGAGATGCAAATACCAATCGTCAATCATCTTATCCCATTCCTCAGCTCCTCCGGTCAAATGATACCGGATGGCATGAGTTCCTATGTGATCCTGGCGCAGGCGGAAAAACCCTTACTTATAGGGCATGGCAAATCGTTCTCTCCTTCTCAGGCAGAAGGCCGGATATATAAATCGCTAGAGCTTTCTGAGCCGTATTTATATGATAATATCAACTTTAATCAGAAAAATGGACTGGATTGCATAATTGATATAGCCATCCCTATTATAATGTCGGGATTGGTCAACTCGCTGCTCATTTACAGTCCTGTTAAAGTCGCAAAAGACATCATTCTGAAAAGGGAAGATATGATCTTCATGGGAGAGGATATTTTTATTGTGATTGATCCGCCTCTACATGTTGAGCCGCAATCTACCGTGAGGCTGAGAATGGAGTACAAGAGAGGCAGCAAGCCGGAAGATGGAAACTACTTTCTTGATCTACAAAAGGTTATATAGTTACATCTGAAGTTGAATGATTTAGAGTCAACGATGCGCAAATCTACACTGATCAAGAGCAGCTTGGCTACCACTTCCAGAAATGGAGAAATAGCAGGCCAAATAAAACCCTCTTTACCTAATGCAGTTGGCAGTACGCATTCGATCATGCAGCGTTTGCGGGAGATATCCCTGCGAAATGCAGCAATCTTAGCTGCTGCCATGCTCGTGATTTGTGTAGCATTCTGGTACTACTTCAAAGACAATCCTTCCGGCAACATTCTATTCAGCGATCTGAGTTCACTGTTCATAAACGCCCTGGCTGCACTGTGTCTTTTATATGCAGCAAAAATATCGCGCAATTATGATAAAAGGCTTTACTTTGGTTGGTTACTGCTGTTTACATCGCAGTTTTCGTATTTCTTAGGAGATGTTTTCTTTTCCTACTATGATCTCCTGTTAGGTCAGAGCACTTCTCCAACTTTTGCAGATATATTTTATCTTCTTGCCTATCCATTATTTTTATCTGGCGCACTGTTGCTGCCTTCGGAAGATTTCAAGCCCAGTGAGCGAATCAAGCTGCTCTTAGATACCGGAATAGTTCTGATATCTTCTATCCTTATTTATTGGTCGCTCTTCATCGCACCTACCATCGAGCAGAATCTTGGTGCCGATGCGCTGACCATGATTCTGGCAGTGGCCTATCCCATCGGAGATCTGATACTGCTGTTCGCCCTGGTCGAGCTGCTCTTCCGGAGGAATAGAAATCCGGGCGCAGATCCATTGCTTTTCCTGGCACTCTTTTGTGCAGGGAATATATTCGCTGATGCCATTTATATGGGCCAGTCCATGGCGGGAACTTACGTTTCCGGAGGGCTGTTAGACATGATCTGGACATTTTCTTACCTTATGATCGGCCTGGCTGGGATATCCCACGTCAATAATCTGCGACTCGGCCGTTATAAAGGAGAGTTGAAGCTTAAACATCATTACGGCGAGATAATGTGGCCTCTTTACCTGCCTTATTTATGTGCAGGCGTCGCCTTTATGATGCTGATTTATAGCCACAACAATCCGCTTGCCGTCCCATTTTCCATCCTTGCCGTCTCGGTAGGTGTGATTATAAGCCTCGTAATCGCCCGCCAGGTTTTGGTATTGAAAGAGAATGCAATTCTTTACAAGGAGGCGCAGGAGGAGATTACCGAGCGTAAAGAGGTGCAGACTCAGGTCATACGTCTCAATGAAGAACTGGAGGAACGGGTTGTAGAACGCACCTCAGAGCTCGAAGCGACCAACAAAGATCTGCAGAAACAGATCTTGGTGCGCCGGATGGCAGAGGATGCTCTTAAGGACTCCGAGCGTAGGCTGGCGGATATCATAAACTTCTTGCCTGATGCCACCTTTGTCATAAACAGAGTTGGCGTGGTAATTGCCTGGAACCGGGCAATAGAGAAGATGACTGGCATCAAGGCCGCCAACATTCTAGGAAAAGGCAACTATGAGTATGCTCTTCCCTTCTACCAGGTGAGAAGGCCGATACTCATCGACCTTGTCCTGAAACCCGATCTCGGTTTAGAAAAAGAATATTTACGCATCAAATGGCAAGAAGACGGCACATTGGTCGGAGACTCTTTCAACTCCGACATCCTGGGTAGTCCTGCATATTTATTGGGAAGCGCGGGAGTTCTCTATGACTCAGAGGGAACTATATATGGTGCCATCGAGTCCATAAGGGATATTACAGATCGAAAAATGGCAGAAGAAGACCTGAAGAGCGCCAAAAACAGAGCAGAATCGGCTACAAAGGCTAAGTCGAAATTCCTGGCCAATATGAGCCATGAGATTCGCACCCCCATGAATGCCGTCATAGGCATGAGCGACCTTCTCCTGCAGATGGATTTGAATATCGAGCAGCGTGATTATCTGGAGACCATTCGTAGCAGCGGAAATGCCCTGCTCGCCATCATCAACGACATTTTGGATTATTCCAAGATCGACGGAGATAAACTAGAGCTGGAGATCCTGCCCTTTAATCTGGCCGGCTGCATTGAAGTCTCTATGGATCTGGTGGCTGCCAAGGCGGCAGAGAAGGGCCTGGAGTTGACTTATTTCCAGGATGATAATGTGCCTACAATGCTTATAGGCGATGAGATTAGGCTTCGTCAGATACTTATCAATCTCCTGGGAAATGCCGTGAAGTTTACAGAAAAAGGCGAGGTCGTGCTGTCGGTAAGCTCTACTCCCTGGCAGGGCGACAAAGTATTGCTTCATTTTACCGTTAGAGATACAGGTATCGGCATATCCCAGGAAAACCTGGGCAAGTTATTTCAGTCATTTACTCAGGTTGACTCTTCGACCACCAGGTATTACGGCGGAACCGGCCTTGGGCTGGCTATAAGTCGCAAGCTGGTGGAAATGATGGGCGGAGAGATCTCCGTAGAGAGTACGCCTGGAAAAGGCAGCACCTTTTACTTTACAATTTTCTGCGACGTTTCCGTGCAAAATAGGGCGACATTGCCTGATGACCTAATTCTGGCAGGAAAGAGGGTGCTGATAGTAGAAGGCAGCGAATCTGTGAGAAATATGCTTTCGAAGTCTGTAATGTCCTGGAAAATGAATGTTACGGCAATAGCTGGGGGAAAGGAGGCGGCAGAGAATTTAGAGAGAGAGAAATATGACTATATGATCATAGATGCCTTTTTGCCCGATATGGACCGCCGGCTCTTGTTGAGACAGATCAAGGCCATGCAAAGCCGTCCATTTATTGTGATGATAAGCCACATGGGAAGCAAGGTAGAGCGAGATTCTTCTGTGAGCGGCTGGCTTAGCAAGCCCGTTAAGCCTCTCCAGCTCAAGCGTCTGCTAGTAAACTTGCTCTTTCCCGAGAACCAGGAGATCAAAGCTGCTGAAGGTCAGCTTCCTTTCGGCCAGCCGGAAAGGAGGAATGATCTTGTCATTCTCCTGGCCGAGGATAATCCGGTAAATCAGAAAGTGGCTCTTAGCATGCTAAAGCGCCTCGATTATAAAGCTGATGTTGCCAACAACGGTCTAGGTGTTCTGTCGTCTCTGGAAAGAAAGGCTTATGATGTCATTCTCATGGACATACAAATGCCGGATATGGACGGACTGGATGCCACACGCAGCATCCGCGAGCAAAGGATGAAAAAACAGCCTTACATAATAGCCATGACAGCTTATGCTCTCGAGGGGGATCGAGAGGAGTTTCTAAAGGCCGGCATGAACGACTATCTCAGCAAACCGATACGGATAGAAGAACTAAAGCTAGCATTAGAAAAATGCGAAAATATCCTAAAAAATTGAAAAATCATTCACTTACTATGTTGAAGGACCAGTGACCGGCATCACAGTTTTTGCAAGGGTGACCTTCGGGGTAGTTTTTAGTTTCTTCCATTTTCCTTAAATTGCTATATCTTTCTTCATAAAATATTTTTTGTAATGGCGTTTTGTTTGCGTCTCCCATTTCTATTTGGCCCTCAAAATAATTGCAACAAGACACTGTCCGCCCGTCCCACAGGACACCCATGTAGGTATTCATGGAAGGACAGATCTCGTTATAATCCGCCTGGTCTTTAAGTTCTAACCCCAGTGCCACTTCCATCTCTTTCAGCTTCGAATACCTAAAATCAGGGGTCATTAGAGTATCTATAACGACCGTCATCCTTTTGCCATGCCATTCTTTTACGAAGTCTTCGACATCCTTCCTGGTATGGTCGCAAAACACCATGTTTGTCGTTATCACGGGAAACTTGCGATCACCTCTTGTCTCCAGTAGATCTTCGATGTTCTTTTTTACTACATCATAATTAGAACCGACTCTAATTTCCTCGTGTTTCGCGCCCACTCCATCGAGACTGAAGTGGACCCATGGTAATTCCCTATCGCAGACAAGTTCTGAGTATTCATGATTCCAAAGCCCACCGTTTGTGCTTATGACCGCCCTAAATCTTCTGGGAACCCCAGTTACATAATCCAGCATATCCATATACCTTGGATGCATCAGTGGTTCTCCGCCGTAGAACAGGTTGACTTGCTTAATCGTCGGTATCTCGCTAATTTGATCCACGAGCGATTTAAATAAATCCATTGACATGAAGCCTTTACTTCTTGGAGACGGATCTGAGTAGCACATTGTGCATTGGAGGTTACAATGATTTGTCGGCTCTATTGCCACATATCTTAATTCCGGGATGGTCTTACGTTTCATTTCGCATTTTTTTTCATCCCCAAAAACCAGTTGGCAGAAACGATCCCCCGGTTTATAGGCCAATCCTTCGATTGCAGTCTTCTTATTGGCTATCATTTTCATCTCTCAAATCATTCGCTCCTCTTCTTTCTCATCTCGGTACAGTTCCGGCAATGCGTTCATGTACTCCTTAATCATAATCGGAAATGATCTGGATTCCATGAAGCGAAGGCCGAGCTGCTCTGCCCAGCGCTGTATCCCTAAGTCTTGAGAGACAACGGCAGCGTCCAGCTCTTTTGCCAATAACAAAACATCGATGTCCGGGCCGCTGTCCAGGATGCCATAGCGCAGTGCCGCTCTATATTTCTCTCGAAACTTGCGGATTATGCTGCCCACAATCTCCCGCTCGATCTCATCTTTCATATCCGCGAGACCGGTGCCGCTCTCGGAGAGGGAGATGCATCTGGAGACGGATTCCCAGATGGCCTCTTCGGAGATGTTCATGCCTTTGTTTATGCGGCTCCTCATGTAATCGACATATTCATAAAAGATCTTGGAAGGCACCTTGACTTTGTACCTGTCCGGCGACTTTTTAACGAGCCAGGTATCGACCTTACCCAAGACTCGAACGTCACAATTATTATGCCTGGCGAAATCCTTGATCTCATTGTAGACGGAAGGATACGGAATGTAGCAGCTAATCCCCAGATGAAGCCTTCCTTCTGCCACGCGATCCAATATGGCATTCATTCCCTCGCAGATGCTGGCGGCACCCTCACTCTCCCAGGCTAAAGAGTCCGTGAGGGCTGTAGTATCCAGCACGAACCTTTGGCGCAACATTAATAATAGTACGGAAGAAGTGATATAAGATACCTTCTCATTGAGAATTGGATTATACAGGTGAAAAGCTAAATAAATCCTAAGTAGATAAGAAGGCGTGAAATCCTACGAGCCCCTGGTCTTCACCTTATCCCGGATTGAGAACCTCATGCATCAGGTGAGCTTTGATCCGGTGGAGATGAAAGGAAAAATCATTACCAACACATCTCTGGTAGAAAAGGAACGCCTAAATGAGACGCTAGCTGTCTTTTACGATATCATCCAAAGCGGCCTTTCCGTCTCGCCTTTGATTATGTTGGAAGAAGAGAAAGGACTGATAAAGATTAAGACCGCTTGCAGCCTGACCATAAGCGGCGTTTTGCTTAAGTCTGGCATACCTGTACGTCCCAAAGGCGGCGGCCTGATAGAAGTGGTAGAGCGCGAGCCGACCAGGTTCACAGACATGCTCATGTACTGGGCCACCACCATCGATCCCATAGACGTTCTCACCTCACAGGAGCTGACGGATATCACGGGAATGATGCGCACGGGAAACGGGCGCATCCTGGGCAATCTTCAGGAGGCTCCCATGCTGGCCAGGGAAAGAATCGAGGAGGTTCTCGACCAACTGACGGCTGCCGAGTTTACCGGAGTCCTGGAGCTGGGCGAGCCCAATATGAATGTGCTGGGCGTGTCTGTGGAGAGGGATCACGTGGGAATAGCATTGGTTGGCGGCACAAATCTGGTGGCAGCCGCGCAGGAATGCGGCATCAAGGTGAGGCACGAGTCGATCAGCGACCTGACCGATGTCGCAAAGATGAAGCATATTGAAGAGCTGATTTGAATTTCTCGGCATTCATGCCAAAGATCCGGACTCGCCCCGAAGGGCCGTCATCATCTAAATTTGAAAAGCTTCCTAGGCGTTGTAGCCAAGCCTGCCCGGCGTTGAGGGTGCCCGGGCTCTCTTGCGCGTTTTTTCGCGCGCGGCAACCCGCCAAAGTGGAAACAATTCAAAATTCAATGAAGTTCAATGTCTGGAAAACCATACTGCAAAGGGAAAGTCTAGATAGTAGTAGTGCCCTCAAATGAATGCACAAGATTTGGCGAGCATGCCCCTGCCGGGCAGGGCCGTCCGGGCCAGACGGATGGACTTAATGGGACGGAGAACGTCCCATTTCCGCGCATCGAGGTGGTGTCCATTTTCCCAGGAGATGCGCGGAAGGTCTGTGCATATCGAAAATGGCCTTAGGCAACTGTTAACTTTCTGAAAATATTGTTAGAAGTTAACATTATGCGCCAAAATCAGCTTTTTTTCGATATCATTAAAGGCCAAAAAATGGCCGCCGTCTCCATGGCTGAAAAGTCGTGGCCCTGTTGAAATGCGTACAGACATTCGTCTGGTGGACAAGCTACGGGCCAGCTAGGTCGGAACCCATAATGTTGAAAATTTATGAAATTTGAAAAGCGTCCTAGCGATCTAGTACAGCGAGGCCGAGATTAACCAATGTTTTGACTTCGCGGCTTCGCGCCTTCGCGTGAAACCGCATCCGGTTCAATCTCACGCGAAGCCTTGATTGGCGCAAAGAACGTTTAGCCGTTTACAAAGGCAAGGCACATTATCCGCTCACAATCATGGCTTTAATTAGGCCTGGCCGTACTAGTCATCCGCTCCCCGCCAAAGCTGCTGGCCCCACAGTTCGATCTACGCTGTCGCTAGATCGGGCCGATGTATGCCCGTGTACCCGTAGTCGGGCATGGCCCTGCACCTCTTGCATGGCTCGCCTGCTGCTGCCATCGCCTTCTACGATCCGAAATTGGGCGCTGTTGTGGTGGCCAGCCACAGCCTAGTGTCTCGTCAACTCTGTAATGTCGGATAAAGGCGAGATAGTTTTACCCTTGCATCTTCTGTTGTGAATTGCCAATTTACCTTTGCTTTTTTGTTATCCCTGAATTTCTGCCATGCTACTCCTT
>Ga0247841_10001302_pt1 | contig 57570 bp, 63 predicted proteins | sample LaCruzMarch2015__2_FD_192410 | JGI IMG/M metagenome (GOLD analysis project Ga0247841, IMG submission 192410) | Freshwater microbial communities from meromictic Lake La Cruz, Castile-La Mancha, Spain - LaCruzMarch2015_18m | ecosystem: Environmental > Aquatic > Freshwater > Lake | place: Spain... | reverse complement strand
TATAATAAGATTTAATGCTCAAGCGATTATTAACCATTTAGAATATGTTGATGAAATATATATTATATGTGAAACCTCAAATAGGTCTCAATTTATTAAAAATAAATATTTTAAGGACTATAACAGAATTAAAGTTAGCAAAAATCTTCAGTTTTCTAATTTAAAGTATGGTTTAAATAATGTTTCTTTACATGAAAATACTAGTATGATAATAAATATTGTTGGAAGTAATTCATTTAATTTTTATAATGTTATGAGAATTATTCAGACAATTATGGGAATAATAATGATATCAATAGGAACATATATTTATCTACAATTAAGAAAAGAAAATTTATTAAAGAAAATTAATATTATACCATTAATTGTTTTAGTGTCATTTGGTATTATGGCTCTTTATAATGGATTAACTTCAACGTGCTCAATATCTATCTTACTCAAAGACTATCTAAATTAAATATAAAAAGTATATATAATATATATATACTATGGAAAATGATAAAAGAAAACAAATATTATATCAGAAAACTAATTTTAATAACCATTTAATTTGTCAACTTCCTACTATTTTTAAATGTTCTAAATGTAAATACAATAATAATATAATGGTTCATGATAACATTTTGTTTCAAGCTTGTTTGTTTTGTGGAAATCCAAATTATATTAAGAGAGAAAAAAGTAATAGATAAATTAGATATTTAATATATTTTCATATAATATATTAAATGACTACTCCATATTCGGTATCTACAAACATAGGTTCAGTATCTTATAATAATTATGTAAATGCGCCTATTACAGGACCGTTAAGCACAAATCAAACACCGTGTCAAATACCTTATCATAATTATGGTATTTTGTCTGGAATAAGACCTACTCCACCTCAATTTTATTCAATGCAGACACCTGTTGATGCACAAATGAATACAAATGCAAGACATCAATATTTAAGAACTTCTGTAAATAATCAGGCTTTGCAACAACAAATAGCTTTAGGAAAACAATCATTACCTTTAGTATATGCGATTCATTCAACACAAAGACAAGTTCCTGTATCATCACATACAAATTATATTCCTCCAATTCCTGCTTCTTTATATGTAAATATGCTTAAGGCAAATGCGGTGGGTCAATCTGCATACAAAGTTAATTTACCAAATTCTGCTCCTATAGGAACAAAAAGTTATTATCCAAGTGGAGCTAGAAGCAGTTTAAGAAGAGCGCGTTCTGGTGGGTGTGTAGCACCAAAAAAAAAAGGTTCTATTTATAATACTAGCTCAACAAATGGTCAAATATGTGGTTGGGGATCAATTGTGCGTCAAAATTATTAATTTTTTTATAAAAAAAATATTTAGTATTATTATAATGGTATATCGTGGATTTCCATCTTTAACACCTACTTATGGATTAGGTAGTTCTGCAAGAACAGGAAGTGCAATTCTAATTAGTAGTCCTCGTACTAAACTTGGTTCACAAGGTAGAATTTATGCATGGATGAAGGACAACGGACAAGGTCCACAATATATTAGTTTTTTGGAAAAAATTCTTAAATATAATCCAAAGGCAAATCCTTGAACTTCAATTTAAAATTATATATTAATTATTTATAATAAATAAATATTTAGTTGAATTTTGGGAACAATGTTCCTAGTATTTGTAATTTTTACCACAAGTAATTGAGTAGAAATAGGTGCAGCTTTAGCCATAGCTATTTTATTAGGTGGAATAATTTATGAAGGAGCGTTTAATCATTCTGGTGTTGCAATTTCTCTCTACAGCGCAGGTAAATTAGCAAAATCAGATTTAATTTCGTATATTATTCTTGAAATTTTAGGTGGTTTAGCTGCTTTTTATGTTTACGATAAATATGTAAAAAAAGCATAATTTTTATATTAATTTCTTTTTGTAATATATAAATGCCTAGAAGACATAAAAAAATGAAAGGAGGATTTTGGGATACTTTAAGTGGATGGGGGACATCTATATCAGAAGGTGCATCATCTGCTTGGAATAAAACAAAAAATGCAACTACAAGTGCTTACAGTTCACCAACACCAACGTATACACCAACAAGTGCCCCTACAACTGTACCCTATGTTAGTACTGGTGGAAGAAAACGAAGTAGAAAAATGCGTGGTGGTTTTAAAGATAACACTCCAACAACTGGATTAGCTTCTCATGCTGCTTCAATTTCTGGAATTAAAACTGCGCAACCTCACAACATGGTAGGTGGTAAAACAAGAAAACATCGTAAACATAGACATCAGAAATCTTACAAATATCGTAAGCATTAAGATTATTTTAAACTAATTTAAACATCTATCACTACAATAATGTAGTAATGGATTTAACTATAGAATCAGATATTTATGAACCTTGTATGAATGATGACAGTAATTATTCCGATTATGTTCCACCATCAAGTAAATTTAAATATGGATTAAGATGTCCTTGTGGAACTAGAAAAGAACATGTGTTTGACAGTAGACAAAGTTTTTGTGGTCACATTAAAACAAAAACACACCAAAAATGGTTACTAGATTTGAATGCAAATAAGATGAATTTTTTTACAGAAAATATTAAATCAACTGAAATAATTAATAATCAAAAATTAATTATTGCAAGACTTCAAAGAGAGAATGATGAAAATATTAAATTAATTGCACATTTGACAAAAAAAATTGCAATAAAAGAAAACGCAAATATTGTTGTTGATTTATTGACATTTGATTAGTCAAAACCGCAATATTTGTCTTTATCAATTAAAATTTGTCTGGCTACTTTTTTTATTATTTTATCTTCTTTTTCCAAATCATTATCTCCTGAACCTCCCATAGATTCAACAATAATCTTGTTATATTGGTCTGAAAATTTTGAAACAGATTTGCTGCAATCAGGATGTGCTTTTTTAAATTCTGGAAGAAGTCTTGAATTTTTATTCGCAATTTTTTTTATTACTTTTCTAATTTTTTTATTTTCTTCATCTTCTTTTTCCCATTTATCTTCATCTTTAATGTATAAAATTTCTCTCTTTGAATCAGTACAATGAACAGGACGTTTTTTTATATCAAGTGCTTTTAAAATTTTAACTATTATATTTGAAATTCCATCTACATAACCCAATTTACCAACGTTTTCTAAGTCTGACAATTGAAGCTTTACTGATTCAATAAACTCTGTAATATTCATTGCATCTTTGCATGTCTCATTAAGAAAAAATTGAAGATTAAATGTTTTATTATGTGAATTATTATGTGTAGTATTATGTGTTCCTGTTTTTATAACTTCAAGCATCATATTTTTCATTTCTGAATTTTCTTTCATCAAGTATTTCATAAACTCTTTCAACTCTTGAATTTCATTTGTTTGTGGAATTTCTTCCTTTTCAATTAAATATTTTTCTTCTAATACTTTTTTTTCAGTAATACATTTTTTTTTATGTCTCCACAATCCTGAATTATCCTTGTAATCTTTATTACAATTAGAACACATGAATTTATTTTTTTGGGTAATCTCTATTGATATTCCATTGCTTAAATGTTTTTTGGTTTGATTGTGTCGTATATAATCTTTTTTATTAAACGTATTAAAGTGACATTTTTCACAACAAAAATACATGGGTTTTTTTGGGTCATTTTCATTGATAATCATTGTATATATAAGCAATATAAAAAACCCCTAAATCCTTTTCTGTATAAATAATATTTTTTTATCATAACAAAAATAAAAATATTTTAAATTTGTCCAGACCATAAAAAATTTTATGCAGTCAAAAATCTTTTTCGGGCAAAGTATTCCTGTATTTCAATTTTGGACATTTATTTTTGTCCTTTTTCAGAAACTCAAAATACTTTCCCCAAATTTTTTTGATAAAACAAAAGGGCACATTTATTATTTTTATATTATAAAATCAATATATTTTGTATTAATTAAATAAATAATACATTCTCTAGTAAATTTTCTCCCAAATAAACATTTACTATTCAATAAATATAATAGTTCATCTTCTGTAATTGAAATATAATTTTTTAATCCTCTATTAGATGGATATTTATAATCCATTCCTTCCCAATTTGTAAATGTTGTTGCATCATTTGATAAATTTGGTGTTGTAATTATTTCATTTTCAAGATTTAAAAATTTAATAAATGTATAATAAAAATATTCGGCAGGTGCATAAATTGTATTATAATGTTTATTTAAAAATTCGTCTTTATCAAAACAAAGATTTTCAACTAATATTCGATTTAAAATAAACCAATTAGAAGATTTTGATATAAATTGTTCGTCTATAACATTTAATAGATAATTACAATTTGGAAAACATTGTATTTGAGGCATAGTATTAAAATGACCAAAATCATCTTTTGTTAAAAAATTATAAATATAATCAAATGATTTCAATGGAATACACGACCCAGATAGTATTTGAAATTTATAATTATCAACATCTTTGTAGGCTTCACGAAATAATATATTATATGCCAATGGTATTGTATGGTTGTCATATTTAGTTTCAATACAATTATTCAACTTATATTTTTCAAAATATTTTAATGGTTTATTAAATTTATAATGTATATAAATATTATATTTATTTGAATCTACATTTTTTAAAAAAATATTCCATAACTCTTCATTCACGATAACATCATAAATTAAAAAACAGAATGCAATTTTTTTCATTTTATATTACATTACATAATTATAATATAAATAATATATTTACGAATCAATAATTTTATCTTTAACATTAAAATTGTTTTATAAAATTCAATGATTTTAATAATAAAAAGTTTAAAGTATTTTTATGTTTACACCTTTGGTAATTTTAATCATCATCCAAACTAAAATCAAATACTTCTGGTTGTTTGTATGAAACCTTTATTAATGGTAAATTTTTTATACATCCCGGACATCCATGCGAGGCATTTTCGCGCGCAAATCCATTATCAGGATTCCACCAACATTCTGTGCATATACGATGTGCGTTTTGTCCATTTTTAATTAAACAACTCCTTGGAACAAGTGTATCTTTTATGTCTACACTTTTTCTACACATACAACAATTCACTTTTTCATTATTTCCACCTTTTTTATTTTTTTTAATTCGTCTTACTTTTTTTCTTGTTTGTTTTCTGTATTTTATCATTTTCTTTTTACTTTTTTGTCGCATTATAAAATAAGTAAATATAATTTATACTATTTATTATTTAGATTTTTTCATAAAATTATACAAAATATAAATTCCAATTATTCCTAAACTGGCAAAATATAGTTGATCAATTGGATCATCAGACATGATATGACCTGCATCTGTTGCAATATCTGACTTAAACGTTTCTACGCATTTAGCGCCAGTAACTGGATTTTTATTATTAGGAAATGTACAAGGATCCATATTTTCAACATCAACTAATGTTACATAATGTGTTTCAGAAGATTTATTATTATTAACATCAATTGTTTGCATTGTAATTTCTTGACACGGAGGCGTAGAACCAGACATAAACGCACGCATAATCGCAAATGGATTTAATACATTTAAATTTCCCATTGCTCCAGGAATTAAACCTTTAAATTCTGAAAAATTAACACCTAAACCACTAGATATAAATGGAATATTACCTTGTGGAACATTATCTACATAAATATATCTATTAACATTTTCACATGATGAAGAATCGTTGGCATCAGTACATTTATCTATTGCACCACATTTTGCACCAGTTTGTAAAAAAAATTTATTTCCTAAAGGACCTCCTGTTGTTGATGCCTTACTTTTACCTGTAACTAATAATTCAACATAATTAATTAGTCCATTTATATCTTTCGTCATTTGTTGTATTGTTCCTTTATCACTCATTCCCAATTGAGATGGAGTTTTTATATTTTTATAATAGGGATATGCAGGTCCAAGCAATCTTTCTTCAACGCCTTTTGCATCAGTCAAAACTTCTTGAAATATGTTAGACATTATACTTAAATTATATAAATATATTTATTTTACACCTTTTCTCATTTAAAACGCCCATTTTATAATTTAATAATAAAAATATTTAAAAATAATTGGCTTTATTATTGCAACAATCTTGCATATTTAAGGCATTAAGAGTGTATAAATATTTTTATTTATACAGAACAACTTTCAACTTTACACCCTTGGTAATTTAAAATGCCGTTTTTTATTATATTTATTCACAAATCAGTGTCTTCATCTTCATCTTCATCCGTTTCTAAACCAGATATTTGAGGGGTGGTTGTACCTATCATTTGTGTAGTGTATTGTTGATTTGCTTGAATTAATAAATCCATTTGTGATTGTAAATCTTGAACATTGCCACTTAAATCTTGCAGTTGTTTATTCATTCCTTGAACATCGTCAATTCTTTGTTTAAGATACTCTATATTTCCTGCATTTTGTTGAGACATTAAAAATGTATTATCCGCAATTTTTTTATCATATTGCCTATAAACTTGATTAATTGTTAAATTAGGAAGCATTTCATTTGTTGGTGCTGCAGTAGGTATAAATTGTGGCGATATTGTAGGAACTACATCCATCATACCTTCAATGATTGATGAATTAAAATTAGCTAAAAATATTTGATATCCAACTAATAAAATAAAAAAAATGATAAGAATATTTATTACAGTTAACATTAATATATATATTTATTTCTTTTTTTTAATGATGATTTTTTAATTATAAAATGTTATTACACTGTCAGGATCAAAATCTTGCGTAATCTTTGAATTTTTATAGTAGGTATTTACAGGTTTATTGACAGGTTTATTTACAGGAATAATAACAGGACCAATAACAGCCATATATCCTTCAACATTATTATTTGCTAAAATAATTTGATAACTTATTAATAAAATTAATAATATATTTATCAATGTTAACATTAATATAATATAATATTTCTTTTATTTTCTTCAATAATAATATAAATGTCAACAGCCGTTTACCCATTAGGAATGAATTCTAAGCCTTCTTCAGGATATAATCATAAAAGTACATATTATAATAAACAATATATTTCATGGAAAGGAACAGGTGTAAATAGTAATCCAGTAGGAACCGCATCTGGACATATTAGACCTTTAACAAATAATGATCCTGGAAATGTATTTCAAACTGGTTTCGGTTTACCAAGACCAATTAAACATTTTAGAAAAGGTAGAGTAATTCCTCCTCAATCAATACAACAAGTACCAAACTTAATAGGTGTAGATCCTCATAATGGTCAAATACAAGTAAATATAAATGAAAATGCTCTAATAAACTATAACATGAATAGATTTGTAAAATCAAGCAAGGGAACTTCTCTTGGTGGTGGATTTGGAGGTTCTGGTTTATTAAATGACATGCTGGACAAACCAGGTGCCTTTATAGTTAAACAAAATCCATCTAATGAGGTAGATGGTATTTCACAAATGAATCAAGATTGTCAAACGTGTGAAGGTGTTGGTATTGTAGCTAATTATTATCCAAATAAAACTTTTTTACAAGAAAATCCACAAGAAAATACAACAAATTATAATAAATATGGTTTTTGTTGTAATGATGAATTGAAAGCTAAACGCAGAGCTATTTATGCAAGTACAAATTTAAAAAAAAATTATTATACAACAACTAAACAATATCTTCAAAATAGATGTAAAACTTTTGACCAAAAAGCTTTTAATTTTTTATCATATCAAACAAATTTAAATAACCAAGTATATCAAAATAATCCTTATTACATATCTACTGATGGAAATAAGGGACCTACTCCTGGAAGTCCAACATCATTAACAAATACATATCTGGCAAATTGTCAACCAGGCGCACAAATATTTGATGCAACAGAAAATGCTCTTATAACTCAAATGTTAACAATTATGGTAAATGCAAATATTTTAATACAAACAGAAGTGGATATATTTTACACACTTGGGATTAATTCTATTCCAGGGTTTTATAAATGGTTAAATGGATTACCAGAATCACAAAAAAATGCTGCAATAAAAGTATTTAATGATTTTATTAGAAATCCTTATTGGGGTATGCCTCTTTCTGGTCCATCTAATCCAGCTGGATGTCAATTAGTTGTGTATAAACCAAATAATTATCAATATGCAAAACAGGGTGCTGTTGACTGTTCTACTAGAAATCTTAAGCTTAATGTTGATACAATTTCTACAAATGCAGCTTCTATTCAAAACTATAATAATACTGGACCACAATTAGTCTCCGCAAACGAAATTTATGCAGGTGTTGCGCCAAATATTGCAAACTTAAATAAAAATAAAGCACCATCATGTAATACTCCATGGCCACTCAACTTTTCACAATCTGGAAAATATGAAAATAAAAAATTTTGTTATTATAAAACCTTACCACAATATCAAAATCCTGTTTCACAACAAAGTCCGTATCGTTATTTTCCTGGAACTATATTTAGTTCTAATCATTTCTCTCAATCACCGAATACATATAATACAACTTCAGGAAGCGCTGCATATAAATAAATTATTTAAATATAAATTATATTAATTATATTTAGATAGTATCAGTTTCATTTATTTTTAATTCTTTATCTATTGGTAAAAATATATTTGTTTTTTCAGAAAACTTATTACAAGGAATTTTATATTTCTCGCACCAGTTGACAGATTTTTGAATGCAAGTTTTTTTTATGGTTTCAATTTTTTCATCTTTATTTTTATTTTTAAGTATATTTATTATCATATCTAATGATTCTAATTGTTGTTGTCCAATTATAATATTCATATCATCAATTTTTGTTAAAAAATAATATGGAATTTCATTTTCTAAAATAGATGAAATCATCTTATTTTTAAGATTTTTTAAAAATATATCTAATTTTAAATAGTTGAGTTTTTGTATTTTAATTTTATTTTCAGTTATTTGAAAGTTTTTACAAATAATATATTTATCAAATGTTGTAATATTACTTGCATTAGGTTTTAATATATAAGTTTTATCATATAAAGAAGATAATAAATATAAAAAATCAATAATTGGTTTATGAAAAACTTGATTTATTTTAATAATACACATTCCTTGACAATGTTGATTTCTTAAAATAATCATTAAAATTTTAATTATAGAAACAAAATAGTTTTGTAAATTATCCGTTTTTGTTTCAAAAAATAAAAAATCAAATTTTTCATCACCTATTATTTTATTTGTTTCATCATTTATTTCATAAATATATTTAATTTGGTCATTATAATTTTCACGAATCATTTCAAAACATTCAATTATATCATTATAATTTTTACTTAAATATAATGCGTTCATTTTAGATTTATATGAATCAAAAATATTAAGAGTTGTAGATATTTCTAAAAAATCATAAAAAATATTTGTTTTAGCTTTAAGCTTACTAACTGAGAATTTTGAAGATGGAACTTTCGAAAAAATATATTCATATGGGTTAACTATTTTAATAAGTTCATCATAACTATTTGATAATAAATCCGTATTATTAATATAATTATTTATTTGTTCAAATATTTCATTATAATAATTATATAAACTATTTGAAATATATGGTTTATATTCTATAAATTCATTATCTAATGGATTTATGTTAATAGTATTATTAATTTTTGGTAATAAAAAATAACTCATTTGGTTTATTATATGTATATTATAAAATTTATTTAAGTTTGTTAAAAGTATTATAGTTATTAATCTTCATTATCTTCAATAATTAATTTTTTTTTATTTGTTTTTTTAACTTTTTCTGGTTTGGGTTTTTCTTCAAATTCTTTTGATTCATCAATTGCTTCAGTTGCTGCAACAAGTAATAATTTTTTACTTAATTTACGAACCTTGGGTTTAATCTTTTGGACTTCTTCTTTAGCAATTTCTCTTGCATTTTGTGTTTCTTTTTTATCTCTTAACATAGCTGTTTCTTGATATTCACCAAGTTCAAGTTCAACATTTTCAGTATTAACTGTTCTAATTTTTTTATAAACAAAGTATCTATTTAAGAATGAAATTTTCTTTTCAATTGTTGTCATAATTGATGCATTTTCATAATCTTTTTCTTTAAATTTATTTTTAGAAATTTCATCCAACATATTTAAGAATAATACACTGAACAGCCCAGAACCAGAAGGAAGACCTATATCTAAAGCTTCTTCATGATTAATTAATTCAAATCCATAAGCAGACATAACACGGTCTAAATAGTCAAAATTTACTAAATATTCTGTTATGGTTTGATTAATTGATTCTTGATAAACATCAATCTCATAACCAATTGAGCTAGAATCATCATTAAATGTATCTGAACCATAACTTTTAGTAATTTCCCAAATTTTTTTACCATTTTCAATAATTTTAATACTATCACCTGTTTTAGTTTTTCTAAGTTCTTTAAATACCATTTTACCATCATAACAGGTTCCAATAAAATATCCATTATGTTTTGTACATTCTGCAATATTTTTCATAAATCCTTTTAATGTATCAGGTGTTTCAAAGAAATAATGAATTGCAAATTGACATGAAGATATATTAAAACCATTATCACCTCTACCATATTGTCTTGCAACGCCTTTGCCAATTTGGTCTGCTTCTTTTGAACCTCTTCCAAATATTGCTGATGTAATTTGCTTAGCTTTATCATTTAACATTGCACTTCCATCTTTAATATTAAAAGCACTATTTCCATTTACAAATAAAGCATATGGAATATTTTTATGTGATTTTTTCATTTTTAAAAATCTTGCACAAGCACCATCAAGACGATTCTCTAAATTATCTTTTGAAATATCAATACCAAATACAAATGATAATTTGCCACTAATCCATTTTGATAGATCTCCAGCTTTACCACAAGCAAAATCAATTAAGGTATCTCCTTGTTTAGAAACACCAACTATAAGTCTTTTTTTTACATATAAATTATGAAAATCTTTCATTGATTGAGTATAGTATTTACCAGATGGAGTATTATAATAAACATCTTCACTTACACTCAAACTAGGAATATTTAATCCAGTGCGCAACATATCATCAGTAATTCTTCCACTTGGATGAATTGATTTCCAATTTTCATTACAAACTTTATATGCATTACCATATTCTTTTTCTCCACGTCTTAATTTTGCGGTTTTATCATGTCTAACTCTAAGTGGTATCCAATTCCATCCAGAATCTTTACTTAAATCATATCTAAATTCAACAATTGTATTATCTTCAAATACTTCATTCTCTTCAGAAAACATTTTTTTTCCTCCTAATTCATCCATACGCAACATTATATTACATATACCTGCATTTATGTCATATGGCTCAGTAGGATAAAATCTCATAGGAACATAGTCATTATCTTGTTTATCTTCAAACCGATTACCAAATTCAGGTAATTTGTCATCTATAACATCTTGACAAGGATTAATAAATCCATCTTTAGATTCTTTAAACCCACATCTTAATTCAATTGTTTTATAATCATTATATTGAACAGAAGCTGTTGTATTAATTCCATTTTCATAATATGCTTTAATTAAATCATCGCCATTTGGTGATTTGATAGTTGTAACTAAGAAATCTACTGTATTGTATTGTGGTGGCTTCCACTTAAAAGATTGTTCCCAAGTAATTTTTGTTTTAGGTCCCGCTTTTCCAATCACGGTTGAACCAACACCATAATACGAGTGTGTGAATATTAAACCATCTGTTGTATATTCAAATAGATTTTCACGTTCTTTTTGTAAAATTGTATTACAACCATCAAATATTGATTGCTTTTTACTGTTTGGAAAGAATTCTTTTGCAGTAACTATAATTGGAGAAATAAAATCATTTATTTTTTTATATCTGGAAAGCAATTCAGTGAGTGGTTTAGCTTGTATTTCTTTAGGTTTTTCAGTGTCTAATATAGATACTGGTTTTAAAATTTTAACAATATTTTTTAATAATATATATCTTGATTTACGAATGTCTTCTTCAATATCTAATAGCATAAATGTATATCCTCTAACATCCATATTTTTAATATAATATACATCAAATGCTGCATATAAGTTTATAAATTTACCATTTTTGTCATGACTAATTAATTCTCCATCTAAAATAGAATTAAAACATTCTTTTTCATTTGTTTTTGCTCCAGTAAATATAACATCCATATTTGTATTAATTAAATATATTTTTCCAATATCTGAAATATACATTAAATGACGTTCTCCATCAGCTTTATCAGTTACAACAAAATCTTTTCTAATATTTGGTTCATTAGAATTATCATCAAATTCAGATATATTTTTAAGTTGTAATGTAATTGAGTTTGGACCAATAAAATTTTTACTTGAAATGTATTTTGGCATATCATTATTATCTTTCCAAATCATTTTCATGTAAGAGTCAATAATTTGTTTTTGTTCTGGATAAGATACGGGATAATTAGTTCCTTGAAGACCACATAATACAAATTTAATCACTTTTCTTAATGCATTAACAATTGATTCAGAGGTATCAAATTTTGATGACATATTTTTTTTTATTATTGGACCAATTTTTGTATTATCAATTTCAATTTCAATTTCATAATTTTCTTGATTATTAAAAACATTAGATTCTTCAAGAGTATAAACACTTATCATTTGACCACGATTTTCACGACCAAATCTATCAGGTTTTCTATTTCCAAATTTTGTAATACTAATATCAACCTTAACAGGATAATCAGGATGTTCAAAAGTAACACGATTAATTAATCTAAATTCTTTTTTAGATTTTCTCCAATTATCTAAAATAAATTGTTTAATTCCTGTTTTTATTTTTTCTTCAGTTTGATGTGACACTCTAAAATTAAAATCATCGAAATCTACAGGATAAACTCTTTCTTTATTAATATATGCTGGTTTTTTATGTATATAATCAATAAATGCCGAATTAATACCTTTTAAATCATTACTTTTACAATAATCTTGAATAGCTGTGATATTTCTAATTTCAGTTCTAATATCAGACATCTTAAATTTTCCTGATATACTATCCATAAATTCACATTGAATACGTAAATAATATTCACCAGATTCTTTTTCAGAAATTTTAAACCCAGATGATTTTAATTTTTTTATAACATTATCATAATCATTTCGTGTCAATGTTTTAATTCCTTTTGTTCCAAATTTAACTTCTAATTCTTGATTAATTGTAGAATTAAATTCATATGGAGCTGTACTATAAAATAATTTTATTAATTTATCTAATTTTTGTTGTGGTGTTATTGTTTTTTTATCTATTATTTTTGTTGTTTTTTCTTCTTCTTGAGGAAAAATTTCTTGAGGTGCTTCTTTTAATGGGGTTTCCTCTGCGGATGATCCAGGAATAAAATTTCTAGTTCCAAATTTTACTTTTTCTTCATAAGAAATAGGAGTATATTTTTTATTTTTATCTTCAGAAGAAGGTTTAAACGTCTGTTTATTGTCTTCTGGTTCTTCAGGAATTGTAGGTTCTATAAAAGGTTTAGTTTCTTTATAAGAAATAAGATTTGGTTTATTTTTATCTACAGAAGATTTTTCAATATACATTTTTTTAATAAATATATATTTATCACGAATAGGTAGATTATCAAGTTGTTTTTTATTTTTTTCAGGTAAATTATTATAAAATGTCTTCAATTCAGGGTCTGCAATATTTCTAAGAATATTTATTTGAACATCTTTATTTTGATATTTTAAAATTTTTTTTTGGGTTTCTTCATCAAGACTTTTAAATACTTCATTTAAAACTGGTTCATCAAAATCTATAGATTTAAGTTCACCTTCTAAATTAGAAACAATTGATTTTTCAATAGAATTCATTATTATATATAAATATGACATATTTTTAAATTGTTCTTCATTTTTTTTTTATATTAAAAATATTGAATAATTAATTCATATAAATCTTTTTTAGATTTATGTTTACCATTTTCTTTATTATCTATTTCAATTGCTAATCTAGTACATATATTAATTAATTCTTGAACTTTATATGATGATATTGATTTTATAGGTTTATCTATATATTCAAGTTTAAATAATGTTTCTCTAATATTATTTATTTTTTCTTTTGTTGCATTTTCAAATCCATATTTTGTTTTATTAGATAATTCATATATAATATAAACAACTGATGTATCATTTGTAAATAGTTCAAAATATGTCTTATTATTTACATAAATTATATTTATATTTTCAATTGCACATAATGTTAAAAACGTTTTTTTATTTAAGTTATTATCATTTGCTAAATTGCTTTCAATGTTTGAAATAGTGTCAAATTTATGCATTTTAACAATATCTTTATTTTTTCTTATGATTGATACCATATCTATTTTCATTTGCTTAGCTATCAATGAATTTTTATTATTAAGTGTCTCGTAACAAATATCTCCATTTTTAATAATAAAATAACACCAAAATAATTTATCTTGTTGGTTAGGAAAAAAAATGTCATGTTCTTTAATTATATCTTGTTTAATATTTTTTTCATTTTTTATATTTGTGTGAGTAAGTTTCATTCTTAATGATTTTTGTATATTTTCTTTATCTAAAGTATAATCTTGTAATTCATTAAATACATCATTATATGCCAACATATCTATTTACTTAATAATAATTTGTTGTTATCTTTAATATCTTTTGTAAAATATGTATTTCTATAGTCGTCTTTTTGTTTTTCAATACTATTTAGTGTTTGTTCTTGTGCATTTACATATTTTATATAAATAGTTAATTCAATTATAATATCTTTACTTACTTCAGAAAGATTAATATGAATACCATATTTATTTTCATTCAAAATTACATCTTTATTTCTATTAAGTATTCTTAATACTTCAATTTGATTAAATTTATTCATATTTTCAATTGTTTCACGTATATAATTAAGTTCACTTACAGAATAATTATTAACATCATTTGTAGAAAGAATAGCTTCCATTTATTTATCTATTGGTTTGTTTTTAAATCTAAATAGATTATTTATACATTAAAAAATTTATATCTTGAAAATGAATTTAATAATTATATTAATTTTCTATTACTAGTTTAGCTTTTGGAAATTGTTTAGATTTTTGAGTAAACTCTTTTTCCTTTACAAGCTCACCAATTATTGAAATATATTTATCATTTAATTCATATCTTTGTCCAATAACTCTTATATTAATTTTATCTCCTTCTTGTATTTCATTAAAATATGAAACAGAATAATGATGATCTTTTGCTATAAAAATTACAACAGGTGATGGAACATCCGTATCACTTTCAGCACGAATTCCAGCTTTTGTAATATTTTTTGCAACACAAGATATAAGCATTCCTTCAACTGGAAAACAAATATCACATTCAAATACTACTTCAAATGAAACTAAATTTCCACGTTGAATAGTTCCGCTTGAATGTGTAATTATTCTTGATGAATTTGGTTTAATATATCCCTCTACAACACATTTTCCTTCAAAACAGAATTTAAGATTTTCTTCGATTGTTTCTTTTAAATTTTTACCAATTGCTGTAATAGGTAAAATAACTTTTCTGTCAATTAAACATCTTGAGTAAACAGTGTGTATTTTATTATCTTTTTTCTTTTTTTGATGTGTTGATTTATGTCCAAGTTCCATTATATTCTATATACATATTATTCTTTTATGTATATTATTTCAATTTTATTTATAAAATATAATTAATTTAAATTTAATTTAAACAAAAATTGTATAAATTTTATGCCAAATTGCCATTTCTGGTGTTAAAAACCATTTTTTATTATCTCTCTTAATTGTATTAAAAAACCTTAAAATAAATTCTTGAAGAACACATAATTCTAACTGACCAACTGCTTCAGAAATTATATTACCATCTTTATCTTTTATGATCTTTGTATTTTCATTTGTATATTTATTTTCTCCTATAATTTCATTTAATTTTAAAATTGTTTTATTTTTACCTGATTCATCACATCTGGCACCTGTATCTCTTGTTGAATTCATATCTTTTGTTTTAAATACTAAATATTGATTACTTTTTTCATAACCCATAAATCCAATTATTCTATTATAATCTTCTTTGTTCATACTTAAATATTCTTTTGCTTGTTTTGATGAAGCAATTTCTTTCTGAGCTGTAGGACCTGCTTCAATCCACATATTTTTTTCGTTTAAAATCATTATCATACGTTTATTTAATTTATACATGATAAATGCAATAAAATTATTTGTCGCAATACTATTTATTTCAAAATATTCTTTAGCAATCCATTCAATTGTTCCTTTCTTTAAACTATCTAATGAATACAAATATTTCATTAATGCAAATTTATCATCATATAACAAAAGTTCAATCATGTGTGCAACTAGATAACTAATTATATGTTCTTTTGAGTCAGGATATATTTTTACCATTTTTTTCATAACAATACCACAATATTTATACCAATTATCATCACCTCTTGGAACTTTTAATTGTTTTGCAAAATCTCTACTAATATCAAAATTAACTTTCATTTCATCAATAACACGTTTTCCTTCAGAAAAATCAAAAAGTTCTTCTTCAACTATAATATTATCGATATTTCTTTTATCAATAACAGGTTTTTCAATATTTTGTTTAATTTGAAATTTAATCATATCATGTTTATAATCTATGGGAACAGATCTATCAAATATAGATGCATTTTTATCTCTTAATTCAATAGGTTGAAATAAATAATATTCTCCAATATTAATTAATCTTCCATTTCTACCATATTTATCAGTTATAAATTCATTTTCATCTTCAACAAGTTGTGTTAATGCTGAAAAAATTTGAACATATGGGTATTCTTTTGGTGTTCTTATAGCTTTTATTAATATATCTTTTTTATAAAAAAAACTCTCTTTGATAAGCATTCTAATTCTTTGTAAAATCTTTTCTGAATTCATTATAATAAAATTTTCATTATATGTATCTTCATTTAAATCATCTTCATCAATTTTTTTATCTGGTCTACAATCATAATTACATTCTGCCATATAATCACACGCAGGAGAAAAAGGTGCATCACCTATTTTAAAATTATTAATAATCATTCCATTTGATAGTTCTTGTTTAATAGGTTCTTTAAGACTTGCAGACATAATTGATTGTGTGAAATTTGTTTGATCATGATTAATAATACAATCAACAGAAGTTTCTTTTAAAACTCTTGTTACTTTACCAATTTGAATAGCTTTATATTCTGCAACACGATAAACATATAAATCTGCGGCTTCTTCTTGATTATTACCTAAAATAGTTCCATACATAAAAATTTCAACATTTCTTTTTTCAAAAGGTAAATCTTTATGCGAAAAATTACGAACTGCACGACCAATAATTTGTTCAATACGATTCATATTATACCAAGGCTCAAGAATATGGACTTGACGAATAAATTTTAAATCAATACCTTCAGAACCTGCTTTAGAAATTAAAACAACTTTAACTTTATGTCCATCTTTATTATCTTCACTAGTTAATCCTTTAACTTCGTAATCATTATTAGGCGATAATCTTGTCTCACCAGTAATCATTGCATAACGTGCAGGCATAATCTTTTGTTTATCCTCAGGAGGTTTCATAGTTCTAACATCAACAATTTCAGTTGGTTTATTTTTAAATAATGATTTTGTTCCAGGTTGACCATATCTTGTGAATCCCAATTCTTCTAAAGCAAGTGCCATAGGTACCAGACCACTATCCAGATATTGAGAATAAATTAAAATAACACCATCTGACACCTTGTTACTTTCAGTATTTATAATATTATCTAATATTGATTTAATTTTTGAACTATATTTTCCAATTATTTTATGAGAAAATATTTTACCATAATTATCTAAAGTAGATTTTTTATATTCAAATTCTCCTTTAATAGGAGGTGATTTTTCATCAATAAAATTCATCATTCTCTCTAAGCCTTGTTTACCTGTTAGTTGATGAGGATCAATTGTTATTCCAAATCTTGTTGAGGATGTATCATCTCCACCAATTTTATTTTCATTATCATCAACCAATGTATTTTCATTATCATCAACCAATGTATTTTCATTATCATCAACCAATGTATTTTCATTATCATCAACCAATGGTATAAGTTCTTCTGATTTAGCATTTGATTCAGAAAAAGTTGGAGAAAAATCTTCAGATAATTTTTCTATAGGAATTTTATCTAGTATGTTTTTTAATCCTTGAATAGGATAAGAAATAATAAGAGATTCTAATGGAGTTTGAAGTAATGTATAACCAAAAGACTCCATGTTTTCAAAACTTGGCATATCTCTGATAATACCTGTTTTTGTTGTAATAGAAAATTTTTTATTTCTTAAATTATAAATAATATATTTATAAGCACAATATTGACATTCACCACAATTTCCACATTCATCAAGTTTTGTTAAATATAAACTTAAAACACGTTTTTTATCTTCATGTTTAATTTTTTTAAGATTCATCTGGTATGATGGATATTTTATAGATGGAAATGTATATTCCTTAGCAAATTCAGTTGGATAAATTCTGTAAGGAAATGTATAAGGATTTTCACCACGAACAAACGATATATAACCTGTTGATTTTCTTGTAAGAAGTTCTTCACCTGTTTTTTTAAAATTTCCATTTTTATCAAAAATATCCTTAACATCAATACGTCCTCTTCTATCATTTGTATTCATAATATTAAGAAGCCAAATTATTTCTTTATAACTATTATACATTGGAGTTGCGGAGAGAAGTAAAAAACGCATATTTAAGGCAGACTTGACAAGTAACTCAAGATTAACAGCTACCTTTTTATTTTCATTATCATCAGTTTTACGAATATTATGAACTTCATCAATTACAATTAGTCTATTATTAAATTCATTTTGTAATCTTTTAATAATTCTACTGTTTAGTTCAATTTTAACATCTTTAAGTAATTCAATTTTAGTTCTCTCTCTTATTTTATTTGCGTCTTTAGATAAATTTCTTTTTTTAAAGGCTTGTTTTTGAACTTCCTCTGCATAATTCATTGTTTTAATGATATAATTTGCAAATTGAACATACCCAAAGAAAATATAATAAGTATTTATTAAGTTTTTAATTTGACTAATTACTTTTTCTTTTGTCATTCCTTTCAGGTTCATTGGATTTATTTCTTTTAATAATTTATTTCCTGTGCAAGCTCTAATGTTCCATAATCCATCTACATTATTAAGTTTTCTCTCATCAAATAATTGTAATTTAAAATTATCTTGAACATTTTCAGAAGCAACAATAATAATTCTTTTGACAATACCCATTTGCTTCATATAATCCCTCATTTCTTCACAAACACCAATTGCGCTACATGTTTTACCAGAACCTAAACCATGATATAACAGCAAACTGCTATAAGGTGTTTGAAATGACATAAAGTTTTTAACAAACGCTTGATGAGGTTGTAGTTCAAAATCTGCTTTTGCTAAAATATTAGCTTGTTCTTTAATATTTTCATAAATTGTTCCATCATATTTAGTATCATTAAATTCTTTTTTTGTTGCAATTTTAGTATTAAAATCTGTATCATTTAAATTAGGATATAAATATGCGTCTGAATCAGGATGTTCAGATAAATCTGTTCTCTCAATTAGTTCTTTTTTAAGTAAAAATTTATTACATTCTTTTGAATAATAGTTTTCTTCATTACAATCAATCTTTTCATATTCACTCTTTAATTCATTTACTGATATTTTAATCTTGTCAATAGATGCAGAAGATGTAGTTGAAGGAACTTTGGAAGAATAAGTGTCGTTTTCACTTGCGGTTACTTGCGGAGTTTCTTTTAAATCCGTTTTTTCACTTTCTTTTGAATCAGAATCAGTTTCAATAATTAAAGTTTTTTTTTTAATACTTGGTAATGCACTTTGTTTTTCTTTTAAATCCGTTTTTTCACTTTCTTTTGAATCAGAATCAGTTTCAATAATTAAAGTTTTTTTTTTAATACTTGATAATGCACTTTGTTTTTCTTTTAAATCTTTTTTTTCACTTTCTTTTGAATCAGAATCAGTTTCAATAATTAAAGATTTCTTTTTTTCTGTCATAATACTATATATTATGAATATAATCTATATTCTTGTAACACTTTATTAATATTTGTAATTAAATGTTTTTTCTCTAAATTATAAGGTCTTATTGATTCTAAAGATTGGTCAATTGTTTTCCATTCTATTTTACTCACTTCTGTTACTTGAAAATTATTTAAATATTCTTCTGTATCATTCATATATGCCAAAAAATATTTATGTTTATATGACTTATGATTTGACCCTATAAATATTTCTTCAAATGGTAATACATTTTCTACAATTGTAATTTTTGTTTGAGAAATACCAGTTTCTTCTTCAAATTCTCTCAATGAACAATCTAAATCTTTTTCTTTATAATTACGTCGTCCTTTTGGAAATTCCCATTCTGTTTCATTCCATTTTGTTGTACTCATGTTTACTATATCTTTTAAATCTATTATTTTATTATTTATGGATATACCTGATTTAATTAATATAAATTTTTTTAAAGAGGACTGTTCTTCATTTTTATATTGTGAAATTGATGTTTCTCCCCACATTGTTTTCCATAAATTTTCAAAAGGTTCTGATACAATTCTTTGTTTTTCTGATACAGACATCTCATTTACTATATTTTGTAATTGATAAATATTATAAGGTGAATATTTACCTCTAATAAAATCTATATAACCAAAACTATCTTTTCTTCTTATCATAAGAAACTGAAGTCCTTCTAAACTTGGTCTAAAAACAATTATTCCATAACTTGTTATTGGCAATTTACATTGATAAAATGAATGTCCTTGTTTTCCACAATTGTTACAAGTATTTGTATTTTTAATCATAACTTATTATTATTATTATTTATTATATACGTTTAAATAATAATCAATAATTATTTTAAATTGATATTATATAATGCCTGGTTCACATTTATTTAATTTAGGTTTGTTTCAAAAACATTTTGGTGGAAATAATAAAATTGTTGCAGCTTCTATTAACTTAGGCAATACGAAAGGCAGAGGTTCTTCGACAAGAATGTTTAATTATTGTAACAAGAGAGAAACTAACAATAAATGTTCAAGGGTGTATAACAATAAGATATTGATAGTTTAAAAAGATTTATTTTTTTTCTTTAAGTTATTAATGCCAACTGTATATCTGGACCCAAAAGTGTGGGGACCTCATTATTGGTTCTTTTTACATACATTAGCAATGACTTACCCACATCATCCAAACACAGTAACAAAAAAAAAGTATTATGAATTTATTCAAAATCTTTCTTTGTTTCTTCCTGTAGAAGAAATATCGGGTGAATTTAGTAAATTAATTGATATATATCCAGTAATACCATATTTAGATAACCGTGACTCTTTTGTTCGTTGGATGCATTTTATTCATAATAAAATTAATGAAAAACTTGAAAAACCTCAAATTTCTTTAAATGATTTTTTTATTAAATATTATGATGAATATAAAACTTCTGATGAAAAATTATCTGAATATTATAGAATTAGAGAGAAAATAATATATTTTGGAATTATATTTGGAATTTCAGGAGCAATATATTATTTATATGATAAATAAGATTATTATGTATATATTATATATAATAATGCAAAATGTAAAGGGAGGTAAAGTAATTGCATCTGGAGGTTATGGTTGTGTATTTACTCCTGCATTAAAATGCGAAGGTTCTAAAAAGAGAGAAATTAATAAAATTTCAAAATTAATGACAGAAAAACACGCTACACAAGAATATGAAGAAATAATTTCTATAAAACAAAAACTGGATTCAATTAAAAATTATAATGATTATTTTTTATTATATGATGCAACTCTTTGTAGACCATCCAAATTACAACCAATAGATTTGGCAGATTTTACTTCAAAATGTACTGCCTTACCTAAAGATAAAATAACAAAAACAAATATTAATTCAAATTTAGATAAAGTTATGTCATTAAATCTTCCAAATGGTGGATTGCCAATTGATGATTATATTTATCAGAATGGTTCATTTAGTAAATTATATGAACTACATGATAGTTTAATAAAATTATTAAAAAAGGGAATTATTCCAATGAATGAAAGACACATTTATCATAATGATATTAAAGATTCAAATGTATTAGTAGATACTTCATCTTCTTTTAAAACAAGATTGATAGACTGGGGATTATCAACTGAATATACTCCTTTTAAAGATAACCCTTTTCCAAGCTCTTGGAGAAATAGACCATTTCAATTCAATGTTCCTTTTTCGGTAATTATTTTTTCTGATGAATTTATAGATAAATATTCACAATTTATTAAAGATGGCGGGAATTATGACAGTTATGAAGAATTAAAACCATTTGTAATAGATTATATAACTTTTTGGAATGAAAAAAGAGGTCCAGGTCATTATAAATTTATTAATGAAATATTTTATTTACTTTATAGTAATAGTTTAACATCTGTTTCTGAAAATAGTAAACCAAAACTAATTGAAACAGAATTTGCAATGTCAACTATTGTTGATTATATAATTACTATTTTAATTAAGTTCACGAAATTTAGAAGTGATGGAACTATAAATTTGAGAGAATACTTAGATAATATATTTATTAAAAATATTGATATTTGGGGATTTATTAATTGTTATTATTCTTATATTGAGATGTTATCAAATAATTATAAATTATTGACACCAAAACAAAGAGAATTATTTGAATATCTAAAAGGATTATATGTAAATTATTTATATATAAATTCGGATGAAGCGATTGATATTCCAAGTTTAATGAGCGATTTAAAAGAAATCAAACAAATTATTTATGAAATTGTGCATTCAAAAAGAAAAACAAATTCTGTAAGCAAAACTTTATCTACAAAACTTGTTGATGTTGCACGTGGTGTAAAATTGCGAAATAAAACTAGAAAACAACAAAATACTTTATTTATTAGAAAACCAAAACAAAAAAGATTTAAAAATCCATTTTTCTTATCTTTAAAATAAAAATCTTTTAATATTGTATAATGAACAAGGAGTTTAGTAAACTTTGTACACCAGCTAAAATATATTTTGCGATTGCAGTTATTTCTTCAATTATTGCGTTATTTAATGGTGTTGGAATATTTATTGTTGCCATTAAAATATTTTTTGCTTTTATATGGACTTTTGTTTTAGGATGGTTATGCGATAAAGGATTTAAAAGTATTTCATGGTTTTTAGTTTTATTGCCTTATATTATTATTGCTTTAGCCATGTTTGGAATTTATAATGTAACTCACGAACAAAGACAATTATTAAGAACTCTTAAATTACAAGGTGCTTATGGTCAAGAGGCTATGACTATGCAAAAAAAGAAATAAAATAATGTAAAATAATTAGATTTTAATAAATAAAATTATTTTATAATTATAAAACACTATTAAGTAATATATATATGCGATTAGAAATATTTGTATTAGGATTAACGGCTTTTTTTGTATATAATACTTATACTGATGGTAAATATACAAAAATGTTATTATCATTTAAAAAATATTATAAAATGATATTTTATGTTCTATTAGGCATAGGTATGTACATATTATTAAAAAGAAATCCCACACAAGGTAGAGATATGCTTTTATATGCAAATAATATAGTAAAGTTTATGCCAATTGATAAGACATCATTAGACATGTTAAGTCCAATAATTGATTTTACATCAAAGAATGACACAGAAGATGAATGTTTTATGGAATCTTTTAATGGTATTAATTCTTCTCAAGGATTTTGTGGAGAGAGAAGAATTTCAAGCTCTGGTAAAGGTGCAACAAAACGTTCTGTAAGTGAAACAAAGAAAAAATATGTTGCATCAAATCAAGAATGGAAATGTGGAAATTGTAAGCAACAATTAGACCATACTTTTGAAATAGATCATCGTCTTCGATTAGAATATGGAGGTGGAAATGATGTGCAAAATTTAATTGCATTATGCCGAAATTGTCACGGTAAAAAAACAGCAAGTGAAAATATGTAGAACTTAATTATTTTATTAGTAATATTAACGAAAAAATATAAATGAAATAATATTCTATTATAGTATTATATGAATACAAATAACATAAATAATACAAATAATGTTTTACCAGAATTAAAAACTCCTAGAGTATTTTATCCAATTATAGGAATTATTATATTTATGAGTATTATTTTATTTATGATTTTATTTAAAATTAACATACCATTCAAATCATCATCTAATTCAAATGAAGAAATTATTGGAGATATGTTTATTATTTTATTTTTTACTATGATAATAGCGGGTATTTGCATAGCAATGTTGCCAAATTTAAAAGATGTAAAACAATTATTTGAGCAAATAACTAATGTTACTTATGTTATTATTTATACTGTATTTTTAATTTTATTTTTTACAATTACTCCTAATGATACAATTAATACGTATGCTTATATAATCGCACCAATTACAATAGCGTTAGGAGCATATATGTTTTATAAAGGGTCTACTAATAATTATGTTGAAGAATTTAATATTAATTATGAAAGAATTAAAACATTAATATTACTATTTTGTTTAATTACTATTTTTATAATTTATTATAACATTGATCCTGGAGGATACATTCAAAAATATTTTGGATACACATTATTATTAACAATTATTATATCTGTTTTTGGATTTTTGTATTTAATGATTGTATTGACATTACCTGATAATATATCTGCAAAATCAAAATCTAATTTTTTAGATAATTTTTCTAAATTATCATCTTATGGTAGCATTGGATTTATATTATTTATATTTATTACAACAATTGCAATTTCAACATATCCAGGTGGATTTTTTAATGATAAAGTTATGTCAGGATTTGGAATGATAATAATATTATTAATATGTATTTTATGGTCTTTATTATTAGGCGCCAATTTATTTCCAGAGGGAATTGATAATGCTTTCTCAAATAACAAAATAAATTTATTTAAAAGTTCTCTATTAGTTTTATTTGGACTTGTAATCTCAAGTTTAATTATTTTTTGGATTGTATATAATATTCAAAATTTATCTGGTAAAACTGGAACTGTAAGTTTAATATTAAATGTATTTCTTGTAATATTAGTTTTAGGTTTGATATATAAAACAATTAATGTTAAAATTCCTAGTGGTAATTCAAAGAAAAATGGGTTCTTTACATTAATAATAAATACTCTATTTTATATTCCTTGTTTATTCAGTGAAATATTTGATTCAATAGCTAAATTTGCTGTTAGCGAATATAATTCTTCTACAATGGGTTCATTAATAATGCTTATATTAGCAATTATATTATTACTTGTATATTTTGGCGGACCAACACTTTTTAATAGATTTAAGCTTCAAGGAGGAAAACAACTTATAAATAAACCTATATATACAGATTCGCAAAATTCATTAGGAACTTATCAAGAATTGAATGGAAGTGATCAGTTTGATTACCAATATGCAATTTCATTTTGGATTTTTTTAGATGCTGCACCTCCAAATATGAATTCATCTTATGGTAAATTTACTTCATTATTAAATTTTGGTGATAAACCAAATGTTCTATATAATGGAACAACTAATACATTATTGATAACAACCCAACAAAAAGATTTAAAGAAAGTAACAAATAATAAACTAATTGATTTTGATGAAAATGAAAATAGAATACTTTATAAAAATGAAAATGTTCTTTTGCAAAAATGGAATAATATAATTATTAATTATAATGGAGGAGTATTGGATATATTTTTAAATGGTGAGTTAGTTAAGTCTGATATAGGTGTAGTTCCTTATTATAAATTAGATAATTTAACTGTTGGTACAGATAATGGAATTAAAGGTGGTATATGTAATGTCATTTATTTTAGCAGAGCATTAAATTCTTCTAACATTTATTATTTATACAACACATTTAAAGATAAATCTCCACCTGTTATTGATGAATCTAATAAAACAATAATATAATATAGTTCTTAATTAAATTATTAAATTACAAAATTAACTATAAAATTTCTAAATCTATATTATACAATGAGTCCTTTAACTATAGTGATTACAATAGTCGTGATAGTACTTATTTTAATATTATTAAGATATATATTTAGTGACCCTTATACGCTACAAAATATGCAAGATGGTAAAACATCTTCTACAATTGATGCTTCATCTTTAGCAACAAATATTTCTGGTGTTCCTTCAAGTAATTTTGCATATTCAATATGGTTTTATATAAACAATTGGAATTATCGTTATGGTGAATCCAAAGTTATATTTGGAAGAATGGGTGCGGTTAGTGGAACATCTGGAGGTTCTGTTCCTGGTATAAGTGGAATGGACCCTTGTCCAGCTGTTGTTTTAGGAGCTATTGAAAACAATCTTTCTATTTCTTTAGGATGTTATCCTGGAGCTAATCAAAAACCAACAACGCCAGGAGGTAATACAGTTGTTCATACGTGTTCTGTTGCAAATGTTCCAATTCAAAAATGGGTTAATTTGGCTATTAGTGTTTATGGTAGATCAATGGACGTTTATATCGATGGTAAATTAGTCAGAACATGTTTATTGCCTGGTGTTGCAAGTGTTAATAATAACGCAAATGTTTATGTTACACCATTAGGTGGCTTTGAAGGTTGGACCTCAAAATTTCAATATTATCCAAATTCTATTAATCCACAAGAAGCATGGAATATTTATACTCGCGGTTATTCAAGCTGGTCTAGCGTGTTTAATGCTTATCAACTTGAAATATCTATAGTTGAAAATGGAACTACTCAAAGTAGTGTAACAATTTAAATTAATAAATAATTTTATTTTTCTTATTTATTTAATATATATAATGAGTGATAACAGCGCATTTAATTCATTTTCAACAACAGGTAAAGGAACTTTTGGAACACGTGAATTTTTAGAATCAAATAGTTTAGTAGCAAAATTTGCTTTCTTATTATTAGTTATTTTTGGTTTTATAATATTATTACGAGTTGGTATTTCTGTCATATCTTATTTTTTTAAACCAAATGAATCGCCTCATCTAATTGATGGAATGGTTGATGCTTCACAGATGATTATATTTCCACAAGACCCAAGCAATAACGGTTCTGTAACAATATATAGATCTGTTAATGAGAATGATGGTGTTGAGTTTACGTGGTCTGTATGGTTGTTCATTAATAATATTTATGATTCAGGAACTGCAGGAACATTTAAACATATTTTTAGCAAAGGCAATAGTGATTTACAAGATAATGGTTTAATTTATCCTAATAATGCGCCTGGATTATATTTAGCTCCAAACACTAATACTCTTGTTTTATTGATGAATACATTTAAGGTTATTAATGAAGAAATTACTATACCTGATATTCCTATTAATAAATGGGTAAATGTTATTATTAGATGTCAAAATACCACATTAGATGTGTATATCAATGGAACAATATCTAGAAGTATTAATTTAGTTGGAGTTCCTAAACAAAATTATGGAGATGTTTATGTTGCAATGAATGGGGGTTTCAATGGTTATATTTCTAATTTATGGTACTATAATTATGCTTTAGGTACTGCAGCAATACAACAGATAGCTAGTCACGGACCTAAAACTACTATGATAGGAACAAGTGGAATGAGTGATAACTTTTTCAATTATCTATCATTAAGATGGTTTTTCTATGGTGCAGGAGATACATATAATCCTTCACTTCCAAAGGGAAATTTTTAGACCATAAATAATTTAAAAATACAGTTATAATTATTTATCTTATAACTGTATTTATATTTTTAACTTCTAAGATTTGGATTAATACATAATTCTTGAGTTGGAAAAATATCTCCTGACATACACTGATCATTTACTCCAACTTGAGAACAGGTTCTAAATCCTCTATCTTCTCCAATGTAACACCATCCTGATTTGCCTGAACCAGTGACTGAACTTGAAGCTTCGTTTGCTTGATAATCTGATTCTGGTTGAGAACTATTCAATGCTTTATTAAGTGGTGTGTTAGTTGTTACATCTTGTTGTGGTTGTGTTGATTGAACTGATTGTGATTTTATACTACTTGGTGATCCATTCGGTGTGATATCTTGAACTGCAGTTAAACTTGCATTTACTGCGTCTGCCGTAACATTTACTGCATCTGCTGTTCCTCCTACAACAGCCTTTGCGCCCTCAGCAGCAACATCAACCGTTTTTCCTAATACAATTGCAGATGCTCCAAAAATCTTTTTAAATAATGGTGAAAAAAAATCTACAATATCTTGACTTCCTTTAGCTAAATAAACAAAAATATTAAATCCTAAAAATGCTAAAATTAAAAATATAATAAACCATGTTGTAATATTTATACTTTTTAAACTATCAAAAAAACTAATTTCATCTCCAGATGAAGAAGCTATTGAAGTATTACTTCCTAATATATCATTTGATTGTAATAATGAGTTTGATAAACCATTTGAATTATCCATTATAATAAAAATATATATATTAATTTATATTATAAATGCGCACATTTATTTAAAGGACAATAAATATAAAAATTGGTTCATATCACCTAAAATTGTATCACGAATATTATATAAATCAGTATTAGACATCTTTTTCATTGTTGTATTATCATTTAAACTAATTAAATAACCTTTGAAAGACGCCACTTCTCTCTTTAATGAATCAACAGAACTTAAATCAACGAGTTTAATATTCTTATTACTCATTAAATCTGTTCTTAATCCTGTCTTTCCTAAAAGAACTTCAATAAATTCATCTATATTTGAATTTAATTTTGTATAAAGTTCATCAGTTGCTTTATGTGTTGCATAACTTGTAGTTTTCCAATGAAATAATTTTACCATCAAGAGCATCTCTAAAAATACAACGGTTATTTCTTTTTGAAACGCAGGAAATGAAGTATTTGATATATTTCTACGAGTTCCTGTTTTTTTAATACTTTTTTTTTTAAATGTTTTTGTCATTTATTATATTATATAAAAATAAAAAAATATATCCTAAATTCTAGGAACAAAACTCTCGCCAAAACTATTCATTTTTTCTAGTTTTTCAATTGTTTTTTCCAAATTAAATGCCTTAACATCTTTAAATAAATAATCTGTTCCAGGTGTTTCTTCATTTTTTTTAATTTGTTTATAAACTAAATCTATTTTTTTTATAATAATACCAATCATTTCTTGTTGAGATTGTCTAATTATTTCTTCAGTACAAATACTATTTTCGCATAATAACGAAATTGCAAAATAAAGAATATTTCGTCTTTTTCTTTGACAACCTGTTATATATTTTAATGTAAATAATGATAATAACGCATCCATTATCTTTTTTATAATTTTTGAACGTTTGGCTGATTCAATTAAAAACACATCCCAGACAATCCATATGATATCTTTTTGTGATTTAGTATCAACATGTGAGAACAGTCTTCTCTCACAAACTATTTTTTCTTTTTTTGCTTTACATATTGATTCAAATTCCATTATCCATTCTAACCAATAACACGCATTCATAGTATTTTTACCTTCTTCAGAAATATTAAAAGCTATTTCATTAACTGCAGGAAAGAGTTCTTTTGGGTCTTCATCTAAAAATATAGTCTCCGCATATTTATTAGTAGGAGCTTTAAATTTATCACGCATATGTGTCATATCAAAGTCTTCTTTTTTTATTTTGACTGTGTCAAAACTATGTTTGCGTTTAGCATCACATAAAATACACATAATTTCACAAAATAACCTTCTTATTTTATCATTATTTCTCATTCTTAATTCATTATCTACATACCCACTATTAATGATATCTTTAAAATTGTTTATTCTTAATTCAAGATAAAGTGAAATTTTAGGATTTCCTAAATGAACATGTTTTGTGTAAAAATATAAAATTATTTCCCACAAATCACTATATTGTCCTGCACATATTAATTCAGCACTCCAATAACATGCTGGTTCTATCTTTGAATTTATTAAACTATTTAGCAACTCTTTTTTAACATCTGATTTTTTAAATTTTGAAAACGTTGTTCCTTTAAAATCTCCTGAACCTCTTATATCATTAATTTCTGAATCACTCATATATTACAAATTTATACAAAAAAAATAACAACAATACATATAGATGAAAATACTAAAATCACTTTCTATTTTTTATAATAAATTATCTAATTTTGGAAAAATATTAGTCCTTATTACTTTTTTATTAATTGCAATTGTATTTTTTAAATCAATAATACCTACAAAAGAAGGTATGACAGATTCAAAACCTTTTTTATTTAAACAAGGGGATGCAGTATATGATGATTTTTATGCAGGAATTTATGATTATTTAGTTTTTAGTAGTGTTAAAAATGATTATGAAGTTGGAACTATTATAAATGCTTCTAATCCAACTGAAAGTAGCATAATAGCTGATATTGGTTGTGGAACTGGTCACCATGTTTCTAGCTTAACTTCAAAAAATTTAAAGGTTTTGGGTATTGATATTTCTCCTTCAATGATTGCAAAAGCAAAAGAAAATTATCCTTCTGGTAATTTTAGTGTTGGTAATGCTCTAGACAATGGATTATTTAAAATGAATTCATTAACACATGTTCTTTGTTTATATTTTACAATTTATTATTTTAAAGATAAAAGACATTTCTTTGATAATTCTATGGAATGGTTAATGCCTGGAGGTTATTTAATTGTTCACATTGTAGATAGAGAGACTTTTGACCCTATATTGCCACCAGGTAATCCATTATACATAGTTTCTCCACAAAAATATGCAAAAGAAAGAATTACTAAAACTAAAGTTACATTTAATGATTTTGTGTATACAGCAAATTTTAATTTGAATAAATCTGATAATATTGCAAAATTTGAAGAAAAATTTAATTTTGATGATAATAAGGTAAGAAAACAAGAGCAAACATTATACATGGAAGATACAGCTACAATTGTTAACATGGCTCAAGATTGTGGATTTATTCTACAAGGTAAAATTGACTTGGTTAAGTGTGCTTACGAAAATCAATACTTATATATTTTTGTAAAACCTTCTTAAAATATCTCGTTTTCATAATTTATTAATTATATTTAATAAACTTAATATGTTAGAATATATACATTACATAATAAGTTTTGGAATACTTATTATCTTACTTATTTTTATTTATATAAGAATAAAAAATAAATTTTGGGCTATTCAACCAGTATTTCATATATATGACATTGGTTATATGATAAAAGCTCCTGGAATTATTAATGATGTATTGCCTGAACAAAATAAATATACTAATTTTAAAAATATTGAAACTATAGTATTTTCAGAGCTTACCTCATTACAAACGCAAAGATTTATAAATTTAATAAAATCATATTATCTGCAAAATAAAGATAATATTTTCTCTCCAAATCCTGAAAATATACTTTCTTATTTTAATGGACATAATGATAAATCATTCATTTCTTTTTATAACGAAGATAATCATATGATTGATTTTAATAAAGGTACTACAATAACAGATAAAAAAATTATTGGTGTTATGACTTCTAGACCAGTTTATATTGTAATAAATAATGGACGTAAAGAAGCCAAATTTAGAGCTTATTATGTTGATTATTTATGCGTTGATCACTTACATAGAAAAAAAGGAATAGCTCCACAATTAATACAAACACATCATTACAATCAACGACGTATTAATAAAAATATTGTTATTTCTCTCTTTAAGAGAGAAGAAGAATTAACTGGGATTGTTCCTTTATGTGTTTATTCAACATTTGGGTTTCCTGTTATAACATGGACAAAACCATATGAACTTTCAGCTCAATATACATTGCTTGAAATAAATTCTCAAAATTTTCGTTATTTATTTGATTTTATAAGTATTTCTGGGAAAAAATTTGATATCATAATTAATTCTGAAGTTACAAATATTATTGATCTTATTAAAACCAAAAATATTTTTATTAATGTTATAATGATTGATGATGTCATAGTAAGTGCTTATTTTTTTAGAAAATCGTGCGTTCAAATTGAAAAAGGAATGGAAGTATTAAGTTGTTTTGCATCTATTTGTGACTGTGATGAAAATATTTTTATTCAAGGATTTAAAATAAGTTTTTGGAAAATTTCATCAGAAAATTATTTTGGATTTTCAGCTATTGAAGATATTTCTGATAACAATATAATTATTAATAATATTAAAAACAAAACAAAACCATTAGTTATTAGTCCTACTGCATATTTTTTTTACAATTTTGGATATCCATCTTTTAACTCAAATAAAGTATTAATTATAAATTAGTTTTCTTCGTTATCATTATCATCATCATTATCATCATCATTATCATTATCGTTGACTGAACATTCTTGGCAATATTTTCCTAATTCAATATATCTTTTTCTTTGTTCTTTACCTAATGTTTTAGTTTTACGAATTAATGAATTCGTCAAATTTAAATTTTTAACATCATTTTTTAACTCCTGAGGTGGTAAAAAAATTTGTGGACCATGTTCCATTAAAAATATTTGATTTTTTTTGTTATAAAATAAAATAGGATTTTCTTCCTCATCTAACTCAATTATTCCACACGTACAATAGTCAATGTGTTCTACTTCTTGTCCTTTTCTACATCTTATATCAATAACATCCACATCATTAATATACTCTTCAAAAAAATCTTGCGCTTGTTCTTTGCTGTCAAACATAAAAATTTTTGGCGGATTTATTGTTATTGATGTTAATCTCATTTTGGCTGCTTCATCTTCATAGTATTGAAAATCATAACATCCTTCATGTTTATTATGAATTATAATGTATTTAACCATTATTGTTACATTACTATAGCATATTTGGTTTAAATTGTTTATATTATATATATTATAAACAATTCAGATAATATAAATTATAATTATATTATTTTGTTCTATCTTACATATTTTCCAGCTCTAACAAACGTATCTGCAATAAAAATAATAAATATTCCTAAAAAAGAATATAATACCACATCTTCAGTAACATTATTAGTTTTTTCATCTTGTTGATCTTCAAGAAGAGATATCATATAATTAAGTTTTTGCATCAATATATCTTGACCAGGTGTTTGAGCCTCTTGAATATTATAATTAGATGTCTTATAATAAGGTTTATTTACAATATTTTTTTGTGATTCGTATCCTGGTAGTACTTTTTTATAATATTCTTCAGACGATTTACTGTCACCATAATTGTTGTAATCATTTAAATCTAAATTATCAGTATTTTCATAATTTGGTTGAGGAGCTCTTCCTAATGTTCTAAACATTAAATCATTATTCGAAGACATATTCATCATTTGTTCTTTTTGTGGGAGAGGTATTGTTTTTTGAACGCCAGATGATTCTGATTTTGGTGGAGGATTAAAATTATCATCATCATCATCTTCATTATCTAAATTATTATGAATTTTATCTAAAACTGAATTTACTTTATTTGTATCAAAATTCTCTTTAGGGAAAATTTTTTGTGTTCTACTATGTGCGCGACGTTTTTTGTTTATTATGTTATTAACTGAATTATTTGAGGTTGAATCAATATTATCATCAAATGGAGCTGCAAACATTGCTAAAGACATTCTTATTAAAAATTTAGATAATAATTTGTAAAAGACACTGAAATTATATATTTTTAAAATAAATTATATAAGAATATTTATATGAACCTTAAGTTAATAAGTAAAAATAATATGGGTATTGTTGCAACATTGATTCTTGTTATTTTATTAAGTCAATCTAGGTTATTTAATTTTTTAATTGACACAGCTTTAGGAAGAGCCGTTCTTATTCTATTTATTTTAGTAATTAGTTATACAAATAAAATTTTAGGTATAGTTGCGGTATTATTTATTATAATTTTATTCAACCAAAGTGGTATGGGATATTTAGAAGGGTTTACTAGTACTACTGATGAAACTAATCAAATAATTAAGGATAAACTAAAGCTAAAAGATAAAGAATTACAAATTAAACAAAAAAAATTACAAATGAAACTTAACAAAAATAATACTACAGAATCAAGTGATGTTTCAAGAAAAAAAACTGAAACATTTGTTGGTCGTGAAGGGTTTAATATGATTGACCGTGAAGGAACAATGTTAAGAGGTAAACGATCGAATGAAGTTCCTGTTTTTAACAACGCGCGTAATCAAACAGATGATGATATTGAACCTACTGATAAATCAACATTTACTAGTGGTTATTCAATGTTATAAATTTTTAATAATATATAATTATATATGAAATATTTTATATATTATTGTTTTTTTATTTTAATTATTATTACATTTGCTTATTTTAACTCATTACCTGATATAGAAAATTTTACACCTAAAATACGCGAGTTTTATAGACCTTTTGTAAGAAATACACGTATAACTGCAGAAGGCTTTTATAATAAAACTACATCTAATATTTCTAATCTTTTTAGAAAATTTGGAATAATGTAAAAATATAATAATATATTATTTTAGTATAATGACTTCTATTTCTACTCCAAATATTAATGTATCACAACAACTTGGAGGAAAACCAACAATATTTACACCATTATTTAATGCGATTTCTTATACCAACCAACATGTTATGTATTTAAATAATAGCAAATTCTTTGCTGGTATAGTTATGATTCTTCTTAACGTTGGTTCTAAATTTATACAAATTCAATTTAGCAGATCAACAGAAGAATACATGAAATGGTCTGTCAGCAAACAACTTTTAGTATTTGCAATGGCATGGATGGGAACTCGCGATATTTATACCGCACTTGGATTAACGGCAGTATTTACAATTCTCTCTGAATATTTATTTAATGAAGAAAGTTCATTATGCATGGTGCCTTATAAATATAGAATACTTCATAAAATGGTTGATGTTAATGATGATGGAGTTGTTTCAGAACCTGAACTGGCTGCAGCTATTGCTGTTTTAGAAAAAGCAAAAAGAGAGAAACAAAGGAGAGACCAAAAAGAAGCATTTAAAAATTTTAATTTTGATAAATATAATTTTGATAAATAAATTTATCGTTTCATTGCAACATATACATGTTATTTACTTTTGGTACTCTATTACCTAAAATCAGCATTTTACATAATATATATTTTATATATATATATATATATAATGGTCCATAAAACTCGAAAAAATAACAACAATTCAAACAAGAAAACACGAAAAAATATAAAACCTTATGCGGACGATACGTTAGTGTTATTTACACCCAATAAAAAGGCAATTGAATTTGCAAATCATAATCTGAAAAATTTTTTATTTAGAGATACGGTTAACGTTGATACTGCGGTAAAACAACACACAAATTTAAAAAAAGTCTTAAAACAACAAGGACAAAAATATATTGATATTTATGATTATATGCCAAAAAATACGCCATCCGAGTATTTTGCAAACTTATTATTTACAAGAGACCCATTTATTACAACTCCAAAAGGTATTATATTGGGCAACATGAGAGAACCTGTTAGAAGACACGATACTGAAATGATTGAAACAATTATGAAAAATCTTAAACAACCAATTATATACAAATGTAAACAAGGTGAATTTCTAGAAGGCGGAGATTTTTTGATAAATGGTGATACTGCTTTTATTGGAACAGGCGCGCGTACAAGTATGCGCGCTGCCAAAAAATTATTACAATTAAAATTATATGGTACTAAACGTGTTGTTATTATATATCCTGTAAACCCAGATACAAGTATGTATCGTATTCACCTGGATTGTATTTTTTCACCTTTCGGATGTAAACAGTGTGTTATATGGGACGATTTAACGTACACAAATTCTATACATAAACGGTTAGCAATAGAATATACCCTTCAAAATAATGGAGTTTATAAAAAAACAAGCAAAGCTAAAAATTTGTTTGAATACTTAAAAGATAACGATTATAATATAATAAAATTATCTACTGAAAGCCAACATAATTATGGTGCAAATATTTTAGAATTAGATAATGGAAATATTCTTGTTCAGGATAAAGAAACATATAAAAAAATTAAGGGTTCTATTTTCATCCCTTTTCACGAAATACATAAGATGTATGGTGGATTACATTGTTCAACAAATTCATTTTTTAGTTAAAGCTGTTTATTTATGCGCACAAACCAGTAGGAACCAAACTATCCATTGGACAATAAAATAAACATAGGGAGGATCAGTTATTTTACTACTATCAATTTCTTTCTTTGTTTTTTTAATATCTTTATAATTTTACACCTTTTTTAAGTGTAATATTATTTCTCTCTCTTATTCTGTTATTTTTCCTTGTATCATTATTGAATATTCTTTTGTATTGTGTTTTATTTCCTGCTTTTTGTTCGTTATTTTTTAATGTTTTGGTATTATTATAAACTGGCGGAATAATGTATGGTTTACCTGTAAAATCAGACCAAGCTTTTCTTACAGAATTCCATTTTTGTCTACATTTTAATTTTTTTATTTCTATTGGTGTTATACTTGTTCCAGGATGAAGTTCGAGATAAACTGATATATGATAAGCTAATTGTGTATCTTCTGTTTTCATAACTTTGTATGCCAGAACACCTCCTGATTGAATTCCAGTATTTAAACTTAATTCAGGCATTTGTATTCTACTATTTGGAAAATAAGACTTAAACACAGAATAAAATTTATTATATTTAGTTGTTTTATATAATTTATTTATACTATTGCTCATCATATTCATTATTTCTTTTTGATATGTAAAATTTTGTTTATCATCAGTTATATTTATATACCATGCACCAAAAATAATAAATAACATAAAAATTGGTGGCAATCCATCAGACGTCTTAACATTTCTTTCAAAAATCGTTTTTTTCTCTAAATTAGTTTTAATACCGCTTACATTTCCAGCCGTATCATATTTTACATCCCTTTTTTTATAATTAAAGGTCATTAATTCATAATGACTATTATTATAGTATAAAAATAAATATTTATTCCATTTATTATATTCAATACCAAAGTTTGCAAAAGGAATACTTATATTATTTTTTTTTATATTGATAGGTATAATGTTTAATTTTAGTTTTTCACATAATGCAAAAATAGCTATATCATTTGCCCAATAATTATTACTCAAAATATAATTTTTTAATTCTGATTTATTTAGAGGTCTAAAAGGTTTTTCATAATTTTCAATTTCAAATGGTATTGAGTTTATATTTTTAACAAAAAAATTATCGTTTTGTTTATATGTATTGTTAGCTAATTCAATATATGTTTCTTTACTAATATCATCAGTTTGACTAGACTCTATTAAATTTTGTTTAAGACCATTAAGACTTTTTTCAAAAATATTGTTTAAATTTTCTGCATTTACTGGTGCAATATTATATAATAAACTATCTAATTCTGAAAAGGTTTCAATAAAATCATAAACTAAAGTTCTTAAATATATTTGTGTAAATAAATTTTGTCCAGAACCATATATTTTACTTATAATTCTATTATTTTGATTATAATAATTATAATAATTTATTGCATCTGCAACTGCGATAAAAAAACAATCACCTCCTCCACTATTTTCAACTACTTTAACACCATCTACAATTTCTTTATAAGCTGTTAAACTTAAATTTTTTGAATCTGTTTCTTTAAAATTTATTGTAGTAGTATTTTTTAAAGTATTTGTTATTAAACGTTTTGTATCATTTTCACTTGCAATATATATATAATTTTGTAAATTATAAAATTGTAGATTTTTTAAAATATTTTTAACAAAAGAAGTTGTTTTTTCTGAAGTTTTAAATTTATTTATTGGCTCAATTGCGTATGATAAGGGTTGTCGTGGGCTTTTAATTGGGGGATTAATAATTTCGATTATTTCTGGTTCTTCAGGAGGTATTGGTGGCAATTGTTTCATTTCTTTTTGCTGCGTAGTTGCAACTGATTCTTCAGGAGGTATTGGTGGCAATTGTTTCATTTCTTTTTGCTGCGTACTTGCAACTGATTCTTCAGGAAATATTGGTGGCAATTGTTTCATTTCTTTTTGCTGCGTAGTTGCAACTGATTCTTCAGGAGGTATTGGCGGTAATTGTTTCATTTCTTTTTGCTGCGTAGTTGCAACTGATTCTTCAGGAGGTATTGGTGGTAATTGTTTCATTTCTTTAGCTGGTAATGATATATCATCTGGTTGTTTTATTTGTGGTTTAGATGTTACTATTATATCTGTCATTGGTTTTTTTGTTTCTTGTTCTAATCCACTTGCAACATTTTCATTTTTTGGACCATTGTAGTTAGCACCATAAATTAAATTATTATTTAATGATTGTATTTGTTCTTCACCACTAATAATTTCATCTTTGACAATTGCTTGATATAAAAGAGGATTAGTTATTTTACTACTATCAATTTCTTCTTTTGTTTTTTTTATATCTATTTTCCAATCTCCAGTTGACCATTGTGAATCAACAATAATGTATGGTTTACCTCCAATATATATTATTGAATTTTCTGAAAAAATAGTGTCAATTGTCACTTTAATGTTATTATCAATATAACCTTGAACTGTTGCTTGTTGTAAATTTTTGACTGGTTGTCCATTTGTATAATTAATTAATGAATCAAATAAACCTTTATTAAAAAATTCTTTTTTTCTTAAATCTTCTGGAATTTTATCTATTTTGTTTTTATTTAGTTTAATTAAAGGATTAAATCTTATTTTATTGTCATCACTACTAATATTCTTTATAGTCATTGAAGGTTTATATTTTATTTTTTGATATCCTGGAATACTTGTATTAATTTCAATAATTAATTCATTTGGAATAGTAGTCATACTTACAATATTAATATATTATTATACCATTGTTTAAAATAAAATTGATTATTATATTTTAAATACTAAATATATAAAATTAAATTTAACAATGTCAACATTAATGCTTAAAATCGAAAATTTATTTGAAGGAACTGTTATCAAAAGACCTTCTGCATTTGTAAAATCCCCTTATGTTGCAGATATTATTCCTGTTGATGCGAAAATATCTGTTTTATGCCATAGTGCTTCTCTAGGATGTTGTGGATTAGTGGATGTTGGTGCGTGTGTATTAATGGCTAAATCAAAAAAACCAAATGATAAACTTAAATGTGAATATAAAGTTTATTTATCAATAATTAGAGAGAAAGATACTGAAATTATTGTTGGAATTCATCCAAAACTTGCAGAAGATTTAACTGAATCAGCAATTAAAAATAATTTATTATATAAGTTACAAAATGTTCAAAAATATAAAAGAGAGACAACAATTTATGTAGAAGGAAAAGTAGATTCTAGATTTGATTTTAGTGGTATTGATTGCAATGGAATACCATTTATTATGGAAGTTAAAAATGTTCCTCTTGCAGATTATGAAGATATGTCAGCCAGAGAACGTAAAAAAATTTCTTTTGATGATAGAAATGTTAATTCTAAGGTTGCTTATTTTCCAGATGGTTATCGAAAAAAAAGTAGTGATACGGTAAGTCCACGCGCATTGAAACATATTCGCGAGCTTACATTAATTAAAAAAGAATCAAAAACTCGTTGTATTATGTGTTATGTAATACAACGAACAGATGTTGATAGATTTCAACCTTCTATTATAGATCCTGAATACAGAGAAGCTGTTAAACAATCCATAGATTGTGGTGTTGAAATAATCACACTAGTTGTTAAATGGACAAAAAAAGGTGAAGCATATTTTATTAGAGATGATTTACCTATAACATCATTTATTTTATAAATTATAATATTCTTATTTTCTAATTGTAGACATAAATTCATCAACTAAATCATTTGGAATATTATTAAAATTTACTAATTTAGTATTCAATTTATATTGCGCATAATATTCTGGATTATTTGCCATTTTTTTCTTAAAGAATTCTGGGTCTTCAATACATTTTTGCGCAGTTTTTGGACCACATTTTGGAAATACTGATGGAATATTATCACTAGAATCACCCATAATAATTTTAATTTCTAAATCTGTCTTAGAATCTCCTGTAGAATTCTTTTCAGCAATATTTTTATATGCAAGATTAAATATGTCTATATTATGTGAATTTAATTGTAAATAATCTCTATCACTTGTAATAATGTAAATATGACATTCAGGATATTTAGTTGTCAAATATTTTACAGATAATGCAATACAATCATCTGCTTCCAACTTAGGATGTTTTAAGATTGCTTTTGCACCACCTTTTTGAAATAAATTATCTTCATATACCATTTTAAAGAATGGACCTCCCATAAATCCATCTTCTGGACCATTTGCGCGATTTGCTTTATAATTTGAAAAGAATTCATTTCTCCAAATATTTTCTCTCTTACAATCTTTACCAACTATCATAATTGGATTTATTGATTTATGAATTTTTAATTTTTTTGGCATTTGTTGTAAATTTTCTACAAATGTCTTCTTAAATTTTTCTACAAATTTTTCATTTTGATAAGGGTCGTCAAGTTGTTCTTCAGGATATGCGTTTTTCCACCATTGATGAAGCGCAAAGTACCGGTGAAAATTATAATAACTTCCATCAACAAATATAAAAGTAGGATTCATTATTGATTGTTCAAATATATTATTTTCCATATATAATATATTTATTTACTGTTTAATTCTTTTCAATTTTAATTTATTAATAAATGATTAAATCCAACAACTGTTACCAATATTAAAATAAATGTATTTATATGATAAGTTATAATTTATAATTATATTTTTGTATAATGGAAAATATTGGTTTATGAATAACTCTTTTGGGTATTTTTAGTTAAAACAATATAGAAATAAAATATTTATATACTATATAACTAAAATGGGTAAATATAGTTGCGAAAAATGTGCTAAATCGTTTTCTCAAAAATCACACTACGACAAACACATTAGTCGTAAAAATCCTTGTGAAATACAAACAGACAAAATAAAGGCATTAATAGACAAAGTAGTTGAAGAAAAAGTAATTGAATTAAATGAAAAATTGATTGAATTAAATGAAAAATTGATTGAATTAAATAAAAAATTGATTTTAAATAATACTAAAAGCAATATTACACACAATACACTAAAAATGGAATTATCTAAAAAGGAACTTTTAGTTGAATGTGATAAATTGGGAATAACTAAATGTAAGTCAAAATGTAAAGATGAACTATTAAAATTAATTAACGCAAAAAATGATACTCATATAAATAATTCAACCAATGTTTTGGTTAAGATTAACGACAGTGATACATCATCATTTATTCATACCACTAATATATCACCGCTTAGATATCCAGGTGGAAAAACAAGAGCATGTAAAATTATTGATGATGTTATTTTACAGCATTTTGATATAACTTGTTTTGACACAATTATTTCTCCTTTCTTTGGAGGAGGATCATTTGAGTTTTATTTACAGAATAAATATGATTTAAAGTTAATAGTAAATGATAAATTTACGCCATTATATAATTTTTGGAGACAAGTTAAATTAAATAAAACTATACTATGTGAAGAGTTAAGAAAAATCAAGTCGGTTTCAAAAGAACAATTTATGGCTTATAGAAATACAATTATGGATTTAAAAGATAATATATTACATCAATCAATTCAATATTTTATTATAAATAGATGTTCATTTAGCGGTTCAACTTTGTCAGGAGGATTTTCAGAAGAAGCCAGTAGTAAAAGATTTACTCCATCATCAATAAATAAAATAGAAGCACTTGATTTTACGAATATTGAAATATACAATGATGATTTTTATGATTTTATAAATAATTTAACTAACGATAAAATATTAGTATTTTTAGATCCTCCATATTATTTAGAAAGTAAATCAAAGCTATATGGAAATAATGGAGATATGCACGAAGGATTTAATCATAAATTATTATTTGATTTGTTAAATACAAAAAAAAACTGGATTGTTACATATAATAATTGTCAGCATATTAGAGATATGTATAAAGATTATATAATAATAGATGTAAATTGGAGTTATGGAATGAATACTACTAAATCATCGTCAGAAATTATTATTATTTCCAAATAATTTAAGCATCATAACCCAAATTTAATGGTAATTTCATATGATTATCCAAACTATATTCACTATTTATTAAATTATTAATATTTTTGGGTTGACACGCAATCGTAACAGATAATTTACAAAACCCCTTTTTATTTTTTTTTTCGTGTATTTTAGTTCTTACTCTCAATCGCTGTTCGCATATAAATGCAGGAACTTTAAAATCACACACATCATTACCTAAATGATATAGACCTTTTTCAGATATTTGTATATATGAACAACCCTTTTCACAATATAGCTTCATTATAGTATCATTCGGACAATCAATATAACTATCGTTATAATCTGTTGTTTCTTTTTTTGTTTTTACCCATTCTTCGTGCGTTATATCTTTTAACATAAAAGGGGGTATATTTCCATTAAATAATGTATTTGTTGAAATGAGGTCTTCAAACACTTTTTTTGAAGCTTCTGGTATTTTATTTTTTGTACTTCCTATCCATTTGTTATTTATATTATCATATTTTAAAGAACACTGCATCCAATCTGGCGTTTTTGATTTTTTTATTTCAATTGATATATCTCTTTCTGATAACATATTACATTCTATGTCGTTTTTAGAACTACAACCACCCAATTCATATTCATTTTGTGTATTAAAATTATTTCCATTTAATTTACTATTTTTAACTATATTATAAACTTGTAATTCATATTTTTTTCCATTAATAGAACATCCAGAACCTTTTTCGGTCATTTCTTATAATAATATGATATACTTATATTTTAAGTTTTCAAATCATTTTTTTATATAATAATAAATCATTATTATTATAATGACTAATTGTAAAAGTAATGATTATAAGATTACTGTTGTAAATTATTATTTAGTTGAAGATGCGAAAAATAAAACAAGAAAAGTCAATAAAATATACAAATACTGGTTTATAAATAATCAGCGTTTCAGCAAAGCATAGTAAATGTAAAAAGGTGTAAGAAAATATAAAAATGTTTAATACCGATGAAAAAACAAACGATTAAATCCAACAACTGTTACCAATATTAAAATGAATGTATTTATATGTTCAGTGTATTTAGTAGATATGCTTGGCATAAAGAATTTTAAAATTTCTTTTGTAAAATTATCACTATTTAGATTTGTTTGTATTTTTGTAAGAGGACAACCATTAAATATTATCCATATTGTTGATATTATAAGAGGAATATAAACGCCATATTGTAATAAATTTAAACTCCAAAATGGTATTGTTAATAATGTTAATGTCATTAACAAATGTATAATATAAAGAACATCCATATATAATATAAGTTTATATTAATTTTAACTTCTACAATTCAATATTATATCTGTATAATAATTTGAGCAAATTGATAAATTAAACATAACATTATAAAGATCATGTGAATATTCAACTGATGAACCTACTTCAAAATTAGAAATATTTGCAAAATGGATATGTAAGTGATATGTTGACGGGTCATAATGAAAAAACATTTTAAGGCAATCTTCTTCTAGATGATATTTTTTTTTTTACACACTTGAACATTTAATTTGGCACGCTTAATGCCAAAATAAAAAATTCAAATGTGTAAAATCAATAGTTGTGCTTACCGCTTTACTTCGGCTTTATCAACGATATTTTTTATATTCATTATGCAATCAATATAAAAATAATATATATATATATTTATTCATGGGTTGTGATTATTATATTTCAAAAAAAATATATATTTATTTTAATAATAATTACAATAATTATTTAGTTTTTGAATTATCGAGAACACACGGCTATTATTGTTATGATTACGACGAAGATGAACTCGATTATCAAGAAAAAATGATTGCATATAAAGAAAGAGCACTGACACCTCAAATGAAGTCCATTATTCTTTATGAGAACAATAATTTCAATAAATCATCATATGAAACAACTTATAAGACACTTGTAGAACAAAAAGCAGAAAATTATGGCAAAAAATGGGAAGATATTAGTAAAATTGAAAAAGTTGAAGAGAGATTTGAAAGAGAATAAGTTTCTTTAAGTATCTAAAATGAATTATTATATTATTCAAATAAATTTGGGGAAAGTAATTTGAGTTTCTGAAAATGGACAAAAATAAATGTCCAAAATTGAAATACTGGAATACTTTGCTCGAAAAATATTTTTGACTGCATAAAAAAATTTATGGTCTTATCAATAAAATAATATTTTTCATTTTGTTATGATAAAAAAATATTATTTTTAAAAATTTTGATTTAGAAATTTTATCTAACTATTTAGTAGAAGACAAATGGTAGACATTTTTTTACCCAAAAACCCATTAAAATTTACTTGTGATATTTGTGATTTCTTAACGTGTAATAAAAAAGATTATACAAGACATTTATTGACACTTAAACACAAAAAGAAGACAATTGGAGGACAAGTAGACAACACCATAAATACTGAAAAATACATATGTGAATGTGAAAAGGAATATAGTTGTCGTCAGGGATTATGGAAACATAAAAAAGTTTGCGAAACCCTAAAACCCCTTAAAAAACCCCTTATGATAGAACATAACACAGAATTTGAAATCCTTACCAATTTAGTGTTTGATGTTGTTAAGCAAAATAAAGAATTGATGCAACAAAATACTGAACTTACAAATAAAATTGTTGATATATGTAAAATAGGACAAACAAATAATATAATTAATAATACAAATTCAAATAATAAAACATTTAATTTACAATTCTTTTTAAATGAGACATGCAAAGATGCAATGAACATTATGGATTTTGTTGATTCAATAAAATTGCAATTGACTGATTTGGAAAAGGTTGGTAGATTAGGTTATGTAGAGGGAATATCAAGTATCATTACTTCAAATTTAAAAGCATTAGATGTTACTCAAAGACCTGTTCATTGCACCGATAAGAAGAGAGAAACACTTTACATAAAAGATGAAAATAAATGGGAGAAGGAAGATGAAGAGAAGAAAAAAATAAGAAAAGCAATTAAAAGGGTTGCATCAAAAAATGCAAGGTTACTTCCAAAATTTAAAGAAGCACATCCAGATTGCAGTAAATCTACTTCAAAGTTTTCTGATCAATATAATAAAATTATTGTAGAATCAATGGGAGGTTCTGGAGATAATGATATTGAAAAAGAGGATAAAATAATTAAAAATATTACAAATTATACAACAATAAATAAAGAATAAAATTTATTATCTACTTAAAGAAATGTACCCTTTTGTTTTATCAAAAAAATCTGGGGAAAGTTTTTTCAAGATTCTGAAAATGGACAAAATAAATGTCCAAAATTGAAATACTGGAATACTTTGCCCCAAAAAGTTTTTTGACTGCATAATTTTTTTTATGGTCTCATCATTAAAATAATAAATTTTATTTTGTTATGATAAATATTTTATTATTTTAAATATTAAAAAATAAAAACAATTTAGAGATTTTTTTCACTTCCAATTAAAAGAGGAATGGAAGTATTTTTATCCCCAAAAATCCCTAAAATGTTTAGTTGTAGTTATTGTTATTATAATACTAGTAATAAAAAAGATTTTAGTAAACATTTATTTACACCAAAACATAAAAAAAATGAAAATGGAAGTGTTTTGGAAGTCCTGGAAGTGAAATTATCCCCAATATTTATTTGTGAATGTTCTAAACAATTTGTTACACATAGTGGTTTATGGAAACATAAACAAAAATGTAAAAATAATAAATGTAATATTATTGAAGATGATGATATTACAGATGTAAAAATTCTTACCAATTTAGTATTTGATGTTGTTAAGCAAAATAAAGAATTGATGCAACAAAATACTGATCTTACAAATAAAATTGTGGATATATGTAAAACAGGACAAACAAATAATATAATTAATAATACAAATTCTAATAATAAAACATTTAATTTACAATTCTTTTTAAATGAAACCTGTAAAGATGCAATGAATATTATGGATTTTGTTGATTCAATAAAATTGCAATTGTCTGATTTGGAAAAGGTTGGTAGATTAGGTTATGTAGAGGGAATCTCAAATATAATCACTTCAAATTTAAAAGCATTAGATGTAACCCAAAGACCTGTTCATTGTACTGATAAGAAGAGAGAAACATTATATGTTAAAGATGAAAATAAATGGGAAAAAGAAGATGATGAAAAGAAAAAAATAAGAAAAGCAATTAAAAGAGTTGCATCAAAAAATGCAAGATTATTACCAAAATTTAAAGAAGCACATCCAGATTGTAGTAAATCTATTTCAAAGTTTTCTGACCAATATAACAAGATTATTGTAGAGTCTATGGGAGGTTCTGGAGATAATGATATTGAAAAAGAGGATAAAATAATAAGAAATATTACAAATCATGCAACAATAAATAAAGAATAATTATATTTCTTTAAGTATCAAATTCAATTTATTATATAATTCAAATAAATTTGGGGAAAGTAATTTGAGTTTCTGAAAAAGGACAAAAATAAATGTCCAAAATTGAAATACTGGAATACTTTACCCAAAAAGGTTTTTTGTCACTGCATAAAAATTCTTATGGTCTTATCTATAAAATAATATTTTTTATTTTGTGATGATAAAATTTTATTATTTATAAAGAAAAGAAACATAATTTATCTTAAAATAATCTAATTTATATTTGTTAAATAATAATATAAATATAATATATTAATAATAATATGCCTAAAACAGAAATAGATTATTCAAATACAATTATTTATAAAATAACTTGCAAAGATGCATCAGTTAATGATTTATATGTTGGACATACTACTAATTTTGTTCAGAGAAAACATGCTCATAAAAATAGTTGCATAAATGAAAAATCTTGTAATTATAAATGTAAACTGTATAATGTCATAAGAAACAAAGGTGGCTGGAATAATTGGAAAATGGAAATAATAGGGTTTTATGAATGTGTTGATCATTATGAAGCAAGAAAAAAAGAACAAGAGTTTTTTATTTCACTTAATGCCAACTTGAATAGCATTGAACCTTTTCCAAAACAAAAAGTACCAAATAAAATTAAGAAAAATGAAATTAATGAAAATAAAATTAATGAAAATAAAATTAATGAAAATAAAATTAATGAAAATGAAAATAAAATTAATGAAAATAAAAACCTTAAAAAAAACTTACCTAGATTTTTTTGTGAAGCGTGTGACTTTAAATGCTATATGAAATGTGATTGGAATAGACATTTATTGAGACCTAAACATTTATCATGTTGTGATGGACATGTCCAGAAAATAAAAAACTTAAAAAAAACTTACTTTTGTGATTGTGGAAAAAATTTTTTATCAAATTCAGGATTATGGAAACATAAAAAGATTTGTAATGAAGAAATAAAACCTGTTCAACCTGACAATTATGAACCACACGATAAAGATTTAATTATGATGTTAGTAAAACAAAATAGTGAACTATTAGAGGTAATAAAAAATGGAACATATATGAAAAATTTACACAATAATACAAATTAATAACAAAACATTTAATTTTCAATTTTTTTAAACGAAACATGTAAAGATGCAATGAACATTATGGATTTTGTTGATTCACTAAAATTACAATTATCAGATTTAGAAAAGGTTGGAAGATTAGGTTATGTAGAAGGAATCTCAAGCATTAGATGTTACTCAAAGACCTGATCATTGTACTGATAAGAAGAGAGAAACACTTTACATAAAAGATGAAAATAAATGGGAAAAGAAAGATGAAGAGAAAAAGAAAATTAGAAAAGCAATTAAAAGAGTTGCATCAAAAAATGCAAGGTTACTTCCAAAGTTTAAAGAAGCACATCCTGATTATAGTAAATCTATTTCAAAGTTTTCTGACCAATATAATAAAATTATTGTAGAATCAATGGGAGGTTCTGGAAATAATGATATTGAAAAAAAGGATAAAATAATTAAAAATATTACAAATCATACAACAATAAATAAGGAACAATAATTAAATTATCATATTTATATGAAATAGTTCATTTATTACTTTATCAGCTAAAAATATAAAATCATTATTACAAAGCGTTAAGGTAACCCCTTGTGACATTGCTAAAACTAATTGTGTTTTAACAAAATTTTCGCTTGGCATTATTCCAAGATTAGAAATTCTAGAATTACTTAAATATTCTTTAAGATTTGATATAAATTTATATATTTGAATTTGATTAACTTGTTTAGATGTATTAATAGTTTCATTAATAATTTCTGTAGTGAACTCAATAATATTTTCATAATCTTCTTTTGGTATTTGTTGAATAATTCCAGGAGGATCTAAAATACCACAATTAAGTAACATTATTGCAGATTCTTTTGGTGATGTGTCAAATATTTGTATTATAATGTCAAAAATTGTACTTTTATACTTTTTATCAAGTTCATATATAATACCAAAATCAATAATACCTATTTTATATGGATATTCTTTATCATCTTTATCTTTAATAAATATTATATTTCCTCCGTGTAAATCACCATGTGTAACCCCGTGAACTATTGTTGTAACAAATCCAAATTTAATAACTTGTTTTGCGAATCCTTCATAATCCTCTTTTTTAATTTGATTAATTTTAATTCCTTCAATGAAATCCATTAAAATGCAGTTAGGATATTGTTCTGTTACTTCTCTTTTTGCTGATGGAATACTGATATATTTAAGATTTTTACAATTATTTTTAATTTTATTCATATTATCAACTTCTTTTAAGAAATCAGTTTGTTCACGAATAATTTCAATATTTTTATTAATAAGTTCACGTAATTGATATTTATTAATAATTGGTATAAAAGATAATAGATACATTGTAAATAATAAATTATCAATTGCGTCATTTAATGTTTGTTCAATATTTTTGCGTTTCATTTTAATAATTACATGTTTATTTAAATCATCAAGATAATGTGCCTTAAATACAAGCGAAATCATTCCTGAATTTATTGGAACTTCATATCCATTTGTAAGACGAAGATTATATTTGTCAGTTATTTCAATTAAATTATGTAAATCTATATCATCGTGTTTCCAAGGCGCATTATCAGTAAATTGCACTAATTTATTATTAATTTTATCATCAATTAAACTATTATTTAATGCAAATGCTTGAAATATTTTAACACATAAAATATTAACAGATGCAAATCGTAGAGCGAGTCTTTCAATAAATTCCGAATAATTACGAAAAATAGTATATAAAAAAATCTCAGTTCCAAAAATAAATAAAACATTAAGTAAAAATAAAATTCCTTTAATATTTTTAATCATTATATTATATTAACATACGTTTTCTATAAATTGTTTTACTCTCTTAAATATTTTATTTGAAATCATTCCAACCATTTTTTCAGCAAAAGACGGAATGTTCATTTCAGAATCAAAAATAATATTAAATGAAAAATTAATTTTATGTGGTGTTACAATATTGCAAATACTTGTCATGTTTTGTATTGACAATAATTCTGCATCAGGTGGCATGTCATCTGGACGATAACTTTTAATTGATTTTGAAAAAAAACTAATTTTATTTTCTTCATTAAGTTTTTTCATATGAATAAAAGAAAATCTTTGAGGTAATCCAAGGTCTTTTAAAAAATGTTTCATTAAAATAGTTACAACTGCTTCATTTTCATTAAGATTTTCAAGACTAACACTTTCATAAACATCACCATTTAAATCATAAATAAGCTTAATTAAATTAAAGTCAATAATTTTTGCCAATATAATATTATTGTTTTCCATATCAAATATAAGTCTGTAATGATTTTTTTTTATGCGAGAAAATATAAAACCATCTTTGTCAAATAAAATTGTTTCTAAATCCATTTATTATATGATTGAATAATAAATGGATAAATTTAACGATGTTATAATAACATTTATTATATAAAAATATATAATAAATATATAAATAAATGTCAAAAAAACAAATTAGACTTTATTCAAATCCAACGGAAGTGTATAAGCTAGCTAAAAAATATCTTGGAAAAACTGCAAAAATTAAACTCTCAACAAGAAAAACTAAAAAATATATGGTTATAAAACCTGATGGAAATGTTGTTCACTTTGGACAAATGGGATATGAGGATTATACAAAACATAAAAATAAAACAAGACGCAAGAACTATTTAACTCGTTCTGGTAAAATTAAAGGTAATTGGAAAAAAGATAAATATAGTGCAAATAATTTAGCGAGAAATTTATTATGGTAATTAGTTAATTTGTTAATTGTTTAAGTCCAGACCAGAAGTTATCTTGATTTTTTTTAACTTTTTCAGATTGTTGAGCATAATAAAATGCTAATGCGGCGGATTCTTCATCTTTGTGTTTATTTTCTTTAAATAATTGACGCATTGACTCTTCTTTACTTAAAGGTGTATTATTATTTGAATCTCTATGACGTTTATATTCATCCATACTTTTAAATTGTTTTCTTTTATTAAAGTCATCTTCAGTTACAGGAATAACAGATTCAACATATGCTTGACGTAAATCAGTATATCCCATACCATCACTACTAAAGAGGGAACCTGAAGAGAAATTGTTATCATATGCCATTAAAGAAGAACCTCCAAATGTAGATGCGTATTGGTCATTAACACCAGTGTAAGTAGTAAGTGTTTGAACTTCTTTTTTTCTTTTTTCCATTTCTGAAGCCATATTAGATTTTGTAACATTTGAGGTATAAACAATATCTTCATCAGATTTAAGCCATGAACCATATCCTGTTTCATTTATATCTTCTAATTTATGTTTTTCAAATTGGTCGTTGAACCAATTATTAAAATTTTTAGGGTCTTTTAACTTTTTTTTAGTATCAAATACTTTATCTAAAACGGCAGTATTATTTGAATCAAAATATTCATTTTTATCAACAACTTTTTTAGAATTTTGCTTATTTTGAAATTCATAAATTCCTAATAACTTTTTATATGCATTCCCAAAAAAAATAAAATATTTTTCATCAAGACGTGATTTATCTGGATGTGTTTTTAGAACAATTTTTTTACATTCTCTCATAATATCTTCAGTAAGACTCATATTTGTAAGACCAAAAAGTTTAAATAAATCTTCTCTGGAATAGTTGTCCATATCTAAATCTAATTTTTCATATCCTGATTTATTATATGTCTTTGAAATATTTCTCTCTTCATTTAAATTTGTGAATGGATTTAATCCTGCAAAAGGATCAATTGCATTATTATTTCCAGTATTTTTAATTTTTATTCCTCCTTTATGACAATTTGTCATGTTTATTTGTCTTTGTCTATTTTCCATTGTTAAATTATTACATTATATTTCTAAATTAAAATAAAACGAATTATAAAACATTAGCTGATGTAATATTATGTTCTCCTAAATTATTTGTCAATTCGTGTATCATTTGTGTATATACACGGTTTATGTCTTTTTAACGCATTAATTAATTTATTTATATATTATATGTCAGCTTCGCGTATAGATTTAGTTTTTTCATATTGGATTTATATTTGGTACGTACTTTATGAGTTTAAATTAATTAAATATTCGCCAAAATTTCCATTGTTATTAGGATTAATTGACAACATTATTATGTTATTTTTGATGTTAATGTATGGAACAAGTCGTAGAACTATTTTTTATTTTATAATAATTAATACCTTAATTAAGGCGGTTCCATTATATTATTTAAGAAATCAAACAATTAAAATGAATGACATTTATTTTACATTAGGTTTATTTTGTTTATTTATTATTTGGTTACATATTAACGAACAAAGTTTATTTGGTAATATGAAATTGATACACGATTCACTTTTGTATGGAAAAGATAATACACCATTTATGTCATTTATTAATAAGTTAAAAAAAAACTTTGAAGTATTAGAAGTATTATAATAATGAATTTAGATTTAATACAAAAAATTATACAATGTAATAATAATAATAATAATAATAATAATAAGAATATAAAAAATAGACATTTGTATATATTATAATGTTTATAAAGTGTATCATCCCTTTATTTTGCATATTTAATATGATGAATTCATTTATGATGAATTCATTTATGATGAATCCAATGAATAATAAAATAAGTTTTCAAAAAAATAAGTATAATCCATTTTCAAAAAAATATTTTAAACAACTTTCTCACGGAAAGAATAATACAGATAATAATTTTAATAAAAATATCAAAAAGTATCCTATAACAAGACCAGAATTTGCTGAACAATTAAGAAGATTGAATTCAAAAAATGCAACAATTCAAACAAATAGCATATTGGGATTGTATGATTCTATTGAAGAAGAAAAACCTCAAGACATAAAGATTATTTTAAATAACTATGGTTTTTTACGATCTCTTGGTATTAAAATAGAAAATAATGAAGAAACATCTGGTACATTTGAAGAAGATGATGAAACAGAAAGAAGAAAATATGTTGAAAGGAAAAATACAAAATCCAAAAATTTTGAAGTAATTAAAAGTTGTAATATTTTATTTAAAGATGTAGGTGGTTATGAAAACGTAAAAAAAGAATTATTACAATGTGTTGATATTCTTAAAAATTATCAGAAATATAAAAAATATAATGTAAGAATACCAAAGGGTTTAATTTTAGAGGGACCACCTGGAACAGGAAAAACACTTTTATCAAAAGCTCTTGCAGGTGAGGCAAATTGTAGTTTTATTCCTTTGTCAGGTTCAGATTTTCAAGAAAAATATGTTGGTGTTGGGTCATCAAGAATTAAAGAATTATTTGAATTAGCAAAAAAAAATATCCCGTGTATTATATTTATAGATGAAATTGATGCAGTGGGAAGAAAAAGGTCTGCAGATGGTGAAAGTTCATCAAATGAAAGAGATAATACTTTGAATTCATTGTTGGTTGAATTAGATGGATTCAAAGATAATACAGGTATATTTTTAGTTGCTGCAACAAATAGAATTGATTTATTAGACAGCGCATTAACGAGACCAGGAAGAATTGATAAAAAAATTTTTATAGGTTTACCCGACACATCTACTAGAAAAGCCATAATACAAATTCATATAAAGGGAAAACCGTGTTGTAATTCAATAAAATTAGATGAATTGGTTGAAGTGACTGAAGGGTTGTCTGGTGCGCAAATAGAAAATTTATTGAATGAAGCAATGCTGAACGCATTAATAATGAATAATACACAATTTTACTATAAAGATTTTGATTTTGTTATGAATAAAATGATTGCAGGATGGCAGCCAAATGAACATGAATTTACATCAAATGTCATCGACCGTATTGCAATTCATGAAATGGGACATACAATTGTTGGTTTGTTGTCAAAACATCATTCAAACGTTACAAAAGTTGTTATAAATTTGTCTTCTCCAAAAAGTCCTGGATATACAGTGTTTGAAGGTTCAACAAGCAACATGTATATTAGAGAAGCTTTATTTGAACATTTGATGATATTACTTGCAGGAAGAATTGCTGAAGAAGTATTTTATAATATATCAGTGACAACAGGTGCGATAAATGATTTTGAAGAAGCATTAAAATTAGCAGAAAAAATGATAGTTTACTATGGTATGGGAAGCAGTTTGATATATCCAAGTTTAAGTGAAAAATATAAGGAAATAATTGATAATGAGGTATTTAATTTAATTAATGAAGCGTATAAATGTGCAAGTGTAATAATCGAGAATTCAAAGGAATTTATTATTGAGACATCAGATATTTTAAAGAGAGATAAAATTATTAAAGTGAAAGAATTGAATGAATTGATTGAAACAAAATATAAATATTTACAGAATCTAAAAATGCAGTTTGAATAAGAAAGTAATTTTACACCTTTTACATTCAAACGCTGATTTTAGAACATATAATACATTTTATTATATGTTTCAAAATTCAGGAATGTTTATGAATATTAACTAAAATTAGTTAAAAATAATTATTTAAAAAATTGATTTAAAAATATATTATTATAATATATTATAATAACGAAAAATGGTTAAATATAGTTGCGAAAAATGCGGAAAAGAATTTACCCAAAAGGGACATTATACCAAACACACGACTAAAAAAAATCCTTGTGTTTTTGAAAGCAAAATGGAAGAAATGATTGAAAAGGTTGTTGCTAAAAAATTAAATGAATTAATTAAGACTGAAAATGATGATAAATGTAAAATAGAAGAACAGCCAAAAAAAGAAGTAAAAATTATTCGTGAAGAAGGTCTTGATAAGTTTTATACTATACCATCATGTTCTAAAAAATGTATAGACAAAATTTGCGAATTATATGATATTACAAAATGGGATTTAATTGTTGAACCGAGTGCAGGGAATGGTAGTTTTCTAAATCAAATTCCAAGTGATAATAAAATAGGCATTGATATATTACCAGAACAGCCAAATATAATTCAACAAGATTTCTTTGATTATTCCCCTCCATCAATTAAAACAAATATTTTAGTCATTGGTAATCCACCATTTGGTAGAGTTAGTTCATTAGCAATTAAATTCTTTAATCATTCATCAACCTGGGCTAATGTTATTGCATTTATAATTCCAAGAACTTTTAGAAAAATAAGTGTTCAAAATAAACTGGACAATAGGTTTCATTTGGTATATGATGAAGAAATACCAAATAATCCGTGTTGCTTTTCACCACAAATGATGGTTAAATGTTGCTTTCAAATATGGGAAAAAAAAGAAACTGAAAGACCATTTATTGATTTACCAACCAGACACCCTGATTGGGAATTTCTAAAATTAGGTCCAAACGACACAAACGGACAACCTACACCCCCTTTAACTGCCGATTTTGCTATGCGTGCGTATGGAGGCAATATAGGTGAAATAAAAACTGAAGGATTAAATAAATTGAGACCTAAAAGTTGGCATTGGTTTAAATTAAATATTGATAAAAATATACTTATTGATAGATTTAACCAATTAGACTATTCGAATAGTTTAAATACTGCCAGACAAAACTCTATGGGAAGAGCAGAATTAGTTGCTTTATATTTAGATTTCTTGAACTCTAAATTGTAATAATTCACTCCAGCATTTATCGCCATATTTTGGACGAATAGCGTATTCTTTATCATTTGTTGGATTTTCTAAATCCTCTTTTGTTATTTCTCCTAATTTTTGTTTTGTTCCATGAGCATATCCCCCATATTTGAATATTAGTATCCTAATATCTGGTTTGGTCAATTTGAAAATAAATAATTCTCCTTCTGTTTCAACATTATCATAATTTATATGATACGCAGTTAATATATATTCGCAACTATGGTTCATTCGCAATTGGACATAGTTAAATTTATTATTTTCTTTACCGCCATTTGAAACTTTTATTTCAAAATTAGTTTGATTGTGGTGTAAATCACCATTACATAACGACGAATTATTTTTTATCATTCCATATTGATTTTTTACATAATTTTCTATTAAAGGTCCTGATACTTGTCCTGATAATTGGTGTATTTTACAATATATATGTGCTTGTTTTATATTGGGTTGTTTCATTATTTCTATTTTATGATTAAATTTTGAAGTCCCTAAAATATGTTTTAATTTTATTTTAATTTCATCATTATCATTATTAGATAAATTGGTAGAGTGTTCTTCCATTTTGCTTGTTTGTAAATTACATACTTATTATAATTAGTTTTTCAATTCAATTTTTTTATAAAATAATAAACCATTATTATAATGACTACTCTTACACCTTTTAACATTTACTATGCTTCGCTGAAACGCCGATTTTAACGACATTAAAAAAATAAAAAGGCATAAAAGAATATAGATTTGTATCATTTAATTTATTATTTTTATTTTTTTGATAATCAAATTCATAACCAGTTATGACGTATATTAATTCACAACTGACATACAATGGAAATGTAATTAAATATAATGGACCAAAAATAAAAATAAGTCCTTCAGACATGATACATATTATCTAATAATTATATTTATATTATTAATATTAATATTTTACAATTAAAAATCTAATGAAACAGTATTGCTATCAGATTTTTTTCTTCTACCACTGCGTTTTGGCATATTTGCTGCCGATTGTAAATCTTTCAAGTCACTTATACTGATGGTGCTACTATCATTTAAAGGTTGTGATTGTTTGGTTGGTTCTTGAATATTAATTGTTTTAGTTTTTAATCCAGAGAGAATATCAGTAATATCACTAGGTCCTTTCATTTCAGGTCGACTTGCAGGTTGTCTTCTACTTGTTCTATCTTGAACATCAGGTCTTTCAAAATTTTCTCTAAGACTAATTCCATCATTGACATCACTAAAAGAACTACGACTCATATTTAAATCAGGTCTTGAGTAATTATTATTTCCAGGACGCCCTGCAGGAGGAGGAATTGAATTAGGTCCTTGAGTAGATAATGGTGGAGGAGGTCCACGTCCTTGAGATTCAGGATTAATTATATTTGACATAAATCCAGAAAATCCAGGACTAGTTTGAGACATTGAATTAACTGCCGCATTTTGGAAAGATCTCATTAAATCAGGATTTTGACGCAATATATCATCCATACCAGGCATTGCGCTCTTAAACATTGTATTAGTCATATGAACCATCATTGCACTTCCTCCAAGTTGAAAAAGTAATTTTATTTCAGGAGACATTGATACTTTGCTATTATATTTTTCATATAATTCTCCAAAAACGTCATCATAATCAGTTACATTTTCTTGTATTTGCTCACTCCATCCATCTAATTTAATATCAAAAGGGTCAAATTTTCCATTTAAAAATTCAATTCCATTGATAATTGCCATAAGCATATTACCTTGAAATTTAACAGAGTTTTGTTTCGTTTTTTCTTCCATAATGGTTTCATATTCACCTTGCATTTCTTGAAGAGGAGATTCCATGGTATACTTTTTTGATAATTCAACACCTTTTTTTTCTAGTCCTTCTAATTTTCTTAAAAATTTAAATTTCTCTCTTAACATTTCTTCTTTAGACATTTTTGATTCTAATGGAACAGCCTTATCTGGATTCATAGGAATGTTATTAAATTTACCATAACCATCCCAAGTTTTGGCATCATTTTCAGTTTGTGATGTTGATTTTCCTAAATTGTCATAATTTGAAGACGTTTCTTCAAATGACACACTCGGCTTGCCAAAAAAGTCAGATTTTGGTCTAAAACTATCTACAGGAACATCATCAACTAAATCATTTAATTCATTTTCTAAATTATTTAAATCATCAAAATTAATATCACTAGTAGGCTTACTACTTTCCTTAATTCTATCATTCATCAGCAATTCAAGTCCACCTCCAAAATTACTAGATTTACTAAAACCACTGTTTCCTCCAAAGTCATTATCATTAAAATCTAGTTCGGTGATTTCCATTATGTCTGCCATTGTATTTATTCATTAAATAG
>Ga0247841_10001300_pt1 | contig 57630 bp, 51 predicted proteins | sample LaCruzMarch2015__2_FD_192410 | JGI IMG/M metagenome (GOLD analysis project Ga0247841, IMG submission 192410) | Freshwater microbial communities from meromictic Lake La Cruz, Castile-La Mancha, Spain - LaCruzMarch2015_18m | ecosystem: Environmental > Aquatic > Freshwater > Lake | place: Spain... | reverse complement strand
CCGCGAGCCCGCTCTTCTGGAGCGTTGTCGATTGAATCAAACGAACGCTCCGACGCAAACCCCTTCAGCGCCAGCACCTTCGTGATCGCCGACGTCAGTGTCGTCTTGCCGTGGTCCACGTGACCAATCGTTCCAATGTTTACGTGCGTTTTGTTACGCAGGAACTTTTCTTTCGCCATCTCTCAGATACCTGATCTTACTCTTTTATGTTGAGGAAAACTTCCTCATTGCGGCGTTAGTTACCGCCGACCTTCTCTAATATCTCTGCCTGAACGTTTGCAGGCGTCGGTTCGTAGCGCAGGAACTCCATCGAGAATATCGCCCGGCCCTGAGTCAAAGACCTTAGCTGGGTAGCGTATCCGAACATCGTCGCCAACGGCGCCTCGGTGGAGACCACCTGCGCCTCGTTACGAACGTCGATTCCCATGATCCGCGCGCGTCGGCTGTTCAAGTCGCCAACTACTTCGCCAAGATAAACGTCCGGGGTTACAACCTCGAGCTTCATCACCGGTTCGAGAATCCTTGCGCCAGCGTGTTTCACCGCGTCTTGAATTGCCATCGATCCGGCGATTTTGAAGGCGATTTCCGAAGAGTCAACTTCGTGAAATGAGCCGTCCATCAACGAGACCTTAACATCGATCAGCGGGAAACCGGCAAGGATGCCGTTCTCAAGCGCTTCCTTACATCCACGGTTGGTCGGTTCGACGTATTCGCGAGGAATCGTCCCGCCGATAGTCTTGTTTTCAAAAACATATCCCGAACCGGGTTCGCCCGGTTCCAATACAATTTTGACGTGACCATACTGACCGTGACCGCCTGTCTGACGGACATATTTGCCTTCGCCCTTGGCGATCCGGGTAATCGATTCGCGATAGGCGACGTGAGGGCGGCCCTGATGAACCTTAACGCCAAATTCACGCTTCATTCTCTCAACCAGAACCTCGAGATGCAGTTCGCCCATACCGGCGATTACCGTCTGGCCAGATTCCTGATCGTAATTGATGCGGAAAGTAGGATCCTCTTCGGCCAACTTGATCAGCGCGTCAACGAGTTTTTCCTGTTCCTGTTGGCTTTGCGGTTCAACAGTAATGGAAATAACTGGTTCCGGGAAAGTCATTTTCTCGAGCACAATCGGATGTTTCATATCGCACAGTGTATCGCCTGTGCGAGTATCTTTCAATCCGATAGCCGCAACGATGTCGCCGGCAAAAACCTCAGTAATATCATCACGCTTGTTAGCGAACATCCTGATTATGCGGTTAAGACGTTCCCTTTTCCCATTCGTTGCGTTCAACACAGCGTCGCCAGCAGTCACTTTGCCCGAGTAAACGCGGAAGTAGGTCAAGCGTCCAAACGAATCTGTTACAATTTTGAACGCCAGCGCAGCGAAGGGGCCGTTTGGATCTGCAATGCGCTCTTCCTGCAGTTCAGTCTGAGGATGATGTCCGATAGTCGGTTTCACATCGAGCGGACTGGGAAGAAGCTCAACAATCGCGTCGAGAAGTCTCTGAACTCCCTTGTGCTTGAACGATGAGCCGCACAGCACTGGAACGATCTTACATTCTATCGTTGCTTCGCGTAGCGCAGCCATGATCTCTTCGGGTTGAATCGTCTCGTTCTCAAGGAACTTCATCATCAACGTATCGTCGATATCACTGACCGACTCAAGCAATTTCTCGCGCCAATGATGAGCAATTTCGGTCATGTCGGCGGGGATTGCTCCTTCGTCGAACTGAACGCCCATGCTATCTTCGCGGAAGGTTATCGCCGTCATTTTGACGAGATCGACCATTCCGTTGAAAAGCTCGCTCTGCCCGATAGGGATCTGGATCGGAACTGCTGTAGCGCCGAGACGTTCTTCGATCATTCGAAGGACGCGATAGTAATCGGCGCCGGATCGGTCCATCTTATTGATATAAGCGAGACGCGGTACGCTGTAACGATCAGCCTGACGCCAAACGGTTTCAGACTGCGGTTCGACGCCGCCAACTGCACAGAAAATCGCAACCGCTCCGTCGAGAACTCTTAGAGAACGTTCTACTTCTGCCGTGAAATCGACATGTCCCGGAGTATCGATAATGTTGATCTGATGGTCACGCCAGGGACAGGTTGTAGCAGCCGATGTAATCGTAATTCCACGTTCACGTTCCTGATCCATCCAGTCCATTACGGCGGTGCCGTCGTGGACTTCGCCCATCTTATAAGTGCGCCCGGTATAATAGAGGATCCGTTCGGTGGTAGTCGTTTTACCGGCGTCGATGTGCGCCATGATCCCGATGTTGCGAATCGAGTTCAAGTCCACTCTGCCGCCGCTTCCCTTTTGACCGTTCACCGTTTTCGGTTTCCCATTTTTCTGGACGTTTAGTACTGGTGCAATGTATGTTTCGGACACAACCACTTCTTTATTGGAACGCCGTAACTTCCGAGGGAAGCACGGCGCGAGGTTCAAAAAATGCAGAAAGCAGCCCCAAAAGGCTGCTTCCCGCGAAGGACAAAGCTCCCTTTCGGCTCAAGACTTAGATCACGATGTCTCGAACTGATGCCATCTCGCGTCTCCGCACAGACGGTTGTCAGCTTGCGCTGCCCCCACCCCATTCGATGCTCACATCGGCCGGAAGCCGACGGTTGGTGAAGTTGAACAAGCTTGAAGCCTGTTCGCCCTATAACTATACCGCTGTCCGTTCAGCGGGAGAGAGTTCCGCCTCTCATCGGTGTGACAGTACGACAGACTTTAGTTTGTCATCCTGCCGTAGAAAACTCTTCGGTAACAGACTGGAAGTCTGTTGTCCCCACCCCAACTCGACGTTCTCTCAGTACTACCAGCGGAAGTGCGCGAAAGCCCTATTCGCTTCGGCCATCTTGAGAGTGTCTTCCTTCTTCTTGATAGTTGAACCTTCGCCATTCGCAGCGGCGATCAGCTCGGAGGCGAGGTTAGCCGCCATCGTATGCTCTTGCCGAGAACGCGAATAATTCAGGATCCACCGAATCGCCAGCGCTTGCTGACGCGAAGAACGAACCTCAACCGGCACTTGATAGGTCGAACCGCCGACGCGGCGCGATTTTACTTCGAGCGGCGGTCTGGCGTTGTCCACGGCTTTGTGGAAAACGTCGATGCCGTTCTGCTTGGTTCTGCGGGCGATAATATCAATGGCATCGTAGAGAATCTGTTCCGCAGTGGACTTCTTCCCCATCTTCATAATGCAATTGACGAATTTCGACACGAGAATGTCGCTGTATTTCGGATCGGGAAGTACTTCCCGCTTCTCTGCTCTTTTACGCCTGGACATGAATTAACCGGCTCCGACTACTTCTTACGCTTGGCGCCGTACTTGGAGCGCCCTTGCTTGCGGTTGGCGACGCCGGCTGAATCGAGCGTGCCGCGAATTATATGGTAGCGCACCCCGGGTAGGTCCTTGACGCGACCGCCGCGAATCAGGACAATCGAGTGCTCCTGTAAGTTGTGCCCCTCGCCCGGAATATAACTTGTCACTTCGATGCCATTGGACAAGCGGACACGCGCGACCTTACGAAGCGCTGAGTTAGGCTTCTTCGGGGTAGTGGTATAGACACGTACGCAAACCCCACGCTTCTGGGGGCACTGTTGCAGCGCCGGAGCCATACTCTTGGCTTTCTTCGTGCTCCGGCCATGCGCCACCAACTGATTAATCGTCGGCAACGGGTTCCTTTCCTGAGTTCAGCACACGTCAATCGTTTCGTAAGACTGTTTAAAGCGACACGAAAGCGATTTTAGTGAATAACAAATTAATGTATAGCGTTAATAGCGACTTGTCAACCGTTTTCTGGCTCTAAATCGTCTTGACCGTGCGATTCGACTACTCCAGTATCAACCTCTTCACCTTCGACTAACGGCGAGCCTCCCAATTCGGCGTCCAGTTCACGCTTTCTAAGTTCACCGTCGATGTCTCCTCGCTGTACTTCTTCTGCAAACGTCTGGGCAATACGCACTTCTTCGTCGAGGTCTTCTTCCTTGCCAGTTTGCACTTTGAAGTCTTCGTCTTCGCCTTCGGGAGGCGTAACGACCAAAGACTTATAGCGCATGAGACCGGTACCAGCTGGAATCAGATGCCCCATGATGACGTTTTCTTTCAGACCGCGCAAAGCGTCGGTCTTCCGTTCAACAGCGGCGTCAGTCAATACGCGCGTAGTCTCTTGGAACGACGCAGCGGAGATAAAGCTCTCGGTTGCGAGTGAAGCCTGTGTGATACCGAGCAGAATCTGCTGATAGACGGCGGGCTTCGCCGGACGGATCTCTGGTTCGACGCCTTCGACTTTCTTAATCTTACGCAGTTCGCGATTAAAGGCGCTGCGCTCGATCAGAGAACCGATTTCGTACTTTGAATCGCCGGGACTCAGAATCACAACCTTGCCAACGAGCGTCTTATTCTCACGCTTCAGACTGGCAAGATCGACGTGGTCGCCTTCAAGATGCAGCGTATCGCCCGGATCTTCGATCCGCACCTTCTGCATCATCTGACGAACAATCACCTCGATATGCTTGTCGTTGATACGCACGCCCTGAAGACGATAGACCTCCTGAATCTCGTTGACGAGGTATTCCTGAACCTTCTGGTGACCGAGAATCTGGAGAATGTCCTGCGGAGAGACCGCGCCTTCGGTAAGGCGCTCGCCCGCTTTGACATGCTCATTATCGTGAATCAACAGATGTCGTCCTACCGGAATCTGATAGCGTTTGGTATCGCTGCCATCGGTAGGCGTGACGGTGATTTCGCGGACGCCTCGACGAAGCTGGCCGAATTTTACCTGACCGTCAATTTCGGTAACAATCGCCGGTTCTTTAGGACGACGAGCTTCAAACAGTTCAGCGACGCGCGGGAGACCACCGGTGATGTCCTTACTCTTGGAAGATTCACGCGGAATCTTCACGAGCGGATCGCCAGCTTTTACTTCTTGACCTTCGGTCACCATCAACAGCGCGCCGATAGGCAGAATGTACTGGCCGGAAGACTTGCCGTCTTTATCCACAATATGAATATGCGGATTAAGGCGACGGTCTTTCGACTCGATGATAACGTTCATCCGTTGGCCGGTCTGTTCATCTTGAGTTTCGAGAACGGTCAAACCGTTCTTAATATCATGGAACTGAACCGATCCACCCAGTGACGCGAGAATGAAGGCCGAGTATGGATCCCAGGTAAAAAGGATATTCCCGGCTTGAATACGAGAGCCGTTATTGACAAGGATTGTAGCGCCGTAAGGAACGGCAAAGCTGGAAATCTGTCTCCCGTTATCGTCGATCAGCTTAATAATACCATTTCGACGGAGAGCTACGTTCGTTCCGTCTTCACGCTCAATATATTCGATATTCTCATAAACTACCTGACCATCGGCCTTGGCGGCTTGTTGAGATTCGGTCGCAACCATCGACGCAGCGCCGCCGATGTGGAAAGTACGCAGCGTTAATTGGGTGCCCGGCTCGCCGATGGACTGAGCGGCAATAACGCCTACCGATTCTCCAACATCCACCATCTTGCCGTTGGTCATGTTGATCCCGTAACAGGCGGCGCATACTCCAACGAGAGTCTCGCACGTGAGTACGGATCTGATCTTGACCTTGGCCATGCCTGAGTTGGCGATGATCTGCGCTTCTTCCTGACGAATCAGAGTGTTTTCGTGAAGCAGCAATTCGCCGGTATCAGGATTATAAATCGATTCAGCCGTGACGCGACCAATGATACGTGCGAAGAGCTGTTCGGAGATCTCCTCACCCTCTTTCGTCGCCTCAACCACGATTCCGGTCGCTGTACCGCAGTCCTTCTCGCTGACGATAACGTCCTGCGCTACATCGACCAATCGACGGGTAAGGTAGCCTGCATCGGCTGTTTTCAGCGCGGTATCAGCCAAACCTTTACGGGCGCCGTGCGTTGAAATGAAGTATTCGAGTACCGACAAGCCTTCTTTGAAGTTCGCGGTAATCGGCGATTCGATGATTTCGCCCTTCTGCCCGGTCATGGTTTTCTGCGGCTTGCTCATAAGACCGCGCATACCGGCAAGCTGACGTATCTGTTCTTTTGATCCGCGCGCTCCAGAATCAGCCATCATAAAGAGTGGGTTGAAACCGAACTGGGATACGCGCATATGCTGGAACATCGCCTCGGCCACATCATTATTGGTGTGGGTCCACTGGTCGATGATCATGTTATAGCGTTCACCGTCGGTGATGAGTCCCATCTCGTACTGAGCCTGGATCTCTTCAACCTTCTGGATAGCCGTGTCGATCAAAGCTTTCTTAGCGGGTGGAACTTCGACGTCGGAGAGACTGATCGAAAGACCGCCGCGAGTAGCCATTTTAAAACCGAGCGCCTTCAGATTATCCAAATACGTTGCGGTTTTGTCAAATCCGAGTACTCCAAACACCTGCGAGACAATCTCTTCCAAGCGCTTCTTTGTCATTACTTCATTGAAGTAACGCCCCGCGCTCGCTTCGGCGGGAGTGATCTCGTTGAACATCAGCCGACCGACGCTGGTCGCGAGTAACTGACCTTCGTACTTCACCTTAATCGGCGCGTGTATGGAAACAGCGCCAGATTGGTGGGCAATAAACGCTTCGCGAGGGCTGGCGAAGATTTTTCCTTCGCCTTTAGCGCCGGGCAATAACTTCGTAATAAAATAGCAGCCGAGCACGATGTCCTGTGACGGAATCGCGATCGGGCGCCCATTAGCAGGATGCAGAATATTGCGCGGAGCAAGCATAAGCAGACGCGCTTCGATCTGCGCCTCGTAAGAAAGCGGTATATGCACCGCCATCTGGTCACCGTCGAAGTCCGCGTTAAACGCAGCGCAAACCAGCGGATGCAGCCGGATCGCTTTTCCTTCGATCAACATCGGTTGGAATGCCTGAATACCAAGTCTGTGAAGAGTCGGAGCGCGGTTGAGTAGAACCGGATGATCCTGAATGATCTCTTCGAGAAGTTCCCAGACGACGTCTTGCTTCTTCTCGACCATCCTTTTTGCCGACTTCACGGTCTTGGTGTAGTCGCGTTCAATCAGCTTGCGAATGATGAACGGCTTGAACAGCTCGACCGCCATGTCCTTCGGCAAACCGCATTCGTGTAGTTTAAGCTCAGGCCCGACGACGATGACCGAACGCCCCGAATAGTCAACGCGCTTGCCGAGCAGATTCTGACGGAAGCGCCCCTGCTTGCCGCGTAGATTATCGGAAAGAGACTTCAAAGGACGGTTGCCGTCGGAGCGCATTGCGACTGACTTGCGACCGTTATCGAAGAGTGAATCCACTGCCTCCTGAAGCATTCTCTTTTCGTTACGGAGAATTACGTCAGGAGCTTTGATCTCGATCATCTTGCGCAAGCGATTGTTGCGAATGATGACGCGACGATAGAGATCGTTCAGATCGGAAGTTGCGAACCGACCGCCATCAAGCGGCACCAACGGTCTAAGATCAGGCGGAACAATCGGCACGACTTTTAATACCATCCACTCGGGACGATTGTCATTGCTCGGCAAATTCCCCAGGAAGGACTCGATCACGCGGAGTCGCTTGATGAAGTCCTGCTTCCGCTGTATCGACGTCTCGACTGTGATATTCCGACGGAATTCACGGGAGAGTTTGGCGATGTCGGTGCGCTTCAGCAGTTCGAGGATCGCTTCGCCGCCCATTAAGGCGATAAACTTCTTGGGATCCTCGTTCGGCAGGTTGCGGTTTTCCGGTCCGAGCGTGTCGATCAGCTCGTTGTATTCAACCTCAGTGAGTACTTCGGCGAAATCACGACCGGAAACTCCCGGCTGGGTGACCGCGTATCCCTCGTAATAGATGATCTTTTCGAGGTCGCGACCATTGAGGCCGAGCAGATTGCCGATTTTGGACGGGAGCGACTTAAAGAACCAGATATGCACAACCGGCACAGCGAGTTCAATGTGTCCCATCCGTTTCCTGCGGACGTCCTTGCGGGTGATTTCCACGCCCAACGATCGCAGATGATCCCTTTATAGCGGATCCCGCGATATTTCCCGCAGAAGCACTCCCAGTCCTTGGTCGGGCCAAAGATGCGCTCGCTGAACAAACCGTCTTTTTCCGGCTTGTAGGAGCGGTAATTGATCGTCTCCGGCTTGGTCACTTCCCCGTGTGAACGGTCAAGGATCTGCTCTGGGGACGACAACCCGATGGTGATCTTAGTGAAGTGCTCGGCTTCTACGTCAAACTGTTTTGGGCTGAAAGCCACTTAGGGCCCCTGCTTGGTCTTCCGGACTACGGACTAACGCCGTATAAAGAGGAATTCAGTGTTAGTTAAGTAAATACAAGAATTCAAAAGACATTTTGCATAATAAAACGCCGCAACCATTTACCATGTGATCTTACCTTACGATTGCATCCCACCAGAGCTTGAGCGTTACCAACAGAACCATTGTCAAAAATACCGGTCGAATAAAGCCAGCGCCGCGCTTGATGACCATTCCCGATCCCACCCTTGCGCCGATCATCTGCCCCAGCCCCATTGCGAGACCGAGTGTAAAAACAACGTTCCCACCGATCAGAAACACTACTAGCGCCGTAAAGTTGCTGGTGAAGTTCATCAGCTTGGTGCGCCCGGTCGCTGCGACGAAATCAACGCCAAGAAAGAGCAACATCGCGACCGTCCAGAACGAACCCGCTCCCGGCCCAAAGAACCCGTCATAAAAACCGAGACCCAAACCAAACACGAGGTAGAACAGCAATTTCGACATTCGCTGCCGTCCCGCCGCCTGCCCCAATTTTGGCTTGGCTACCGTATAGATCAGAACTGCGGTTAGCAGATACGGTATAAAGACGCGAAGAAAATCCGCGTCGATTAACTGTACCGAAATGGTTCCTGCAGCAGCGCCGATCAAAGTAAGAACCACTCCCGGCCACTCGTCCCGCAGGACTACAACATCGTTCTGAATATAGCTGACAGTAGCAGTCAAACTGCCGAAGCTGGATTGCAGCTTGTTCGTTCCAAGCGCCAGATGAGGAGGCAATCCTGCCCAAAGCAGAGCTGGGAGCGTTATTAAGCCGCCTCCCCCCGCAATCGAATCTACTAATCCGCCGATAAATCCTGCGGCGGTTAAGATCGTCAGTTGAAGAGCGCTATCCACGAAATATTGTCCATCCAAGTAAGTGGATAGAACTCAACAATCCCAATTCAATTCCATTCCCACGAAAGTGGGAATCCAGTACCAACCGGTCAACCAACCACCTACTACCAACCCGCCGCGGTTGATAGCACGATCCAAACAGCAAACCACCTACTTCCAACCACGGCGGGTTGAAAGTAGGCGTAACGGTCTATTCCAGTTTCACATCCAGCCCAAGCCCCATCAACTCATTGATGAGGACGTTGAACGATTCCGGAATGCCCGGGATCGGCAGAATATCGCCCTTGACAATCGCCTCGTAGGTGCGTGACCGCCCGGACACATCGTCCGACTTGACAGTAAGAATTTCCTGCAGTGTGTGCGACGCGCCGTAAGCTTCCAGCGCCCAGACTTCCATTTCCCCGAACCTCTGACCGCCGAATTGAGCCTTGCCGCCGAGTGGTTGCTGGGTGATAAGCGAGTAAGGTCCGATTGAGCGGGCGTGGATTTTGTCTTCAACCAAGTGCGAGAGCTTCATCATATAGATGAGGCCGACGGTCACCGGTTGTTCAAACGGCTCGCCTGATTGGCCGTCCAGCAGGATTGTCTTACCGGAAACGGAAAGCCCTGCTTCACCCAGGTAGCGGTTCACGTCATCGATGGTCGCGCCGTCGAACACCGGCGTCGAGAAGTAAAGTCCCAGCTTCTCCCCTGCCCAACCGAGCGCAGTTTCGAGAAGCTGGCCCAGATTCATACGGGAAGGCACGCCGAGCGGGTTCAGAATCATATCGATAGGCGTTCCGTCTTGGAGGAAAGGCATGTCTTCCATCGGGACTACCCGACCGACAACGCCCTTGTTTCCGTGACGGCCTGCCATTTTATCGCCGACTTGAACCTTGCGCTTTTGAGCGATATAGATCTTCGCCAACTGAACGATTCCCGAAGGCAGCTCGTCGCCGACCTGAATCTTATGCTTGGCGTTGCGATAAAGAGTCTCTTCCTCAATCTGTTTTTCGCGCTGGCGTTCGATGAGGAAGTTGGCGATGTTATTTACTTCTTCGTCGTCTGTCCAGTTCACTTCGGAAGGCAGTTCATCGAGATTGATGGTCTCGAGAAGAGCAGCGTCGTACCGATCGCCTTCACGAATGAGGACTCGCTCTCCGTTCCGGTCTGTCACTTCACGAGCGACAAAACCGGCCAATACTTTAGAAAGCTCGCGCTTGGCGTCGCGGATCAGTTGTAAAGCAATCTGATCGAATTCGCCGTCCAGTTCCTCGATGCGAACTTTATCATCGCGGCGCGCTTCGGGAGATTTACTCTTGCGACTGAATAGCCGTGAATCGATCACGATTCCGTTCATCCCGGGACGGGCAACCTTGGAAGCGTTCTTCACGTCGCCGGCTTTGTCGCCGAAGATCGCTTTGAGCAGCTTGTCTTCTGGGGTTAACTCAGTCTCACCCTTCGGCGTAACTTTCCCGATCAGGATATCGCCTTCGTGGACGACTGCGCCGACGCGGATGATGCCATTCTCATCGAGGTCTTTAGTCGCCTCTTCTGACACATTCGGGATTTCACGGGTCAGCTCTTCCTGACCACGCTTGGTCTCACGGACTTGAAGCTCGACTTCCTCAATGTGAATCGAGGAAAATACGTCATCACGAACCAACCGCTCAGAAACGATAATCGAGTCTTCAAAGTTGTAGCCGTTCCACGGCATGAACGCGACAAGGATGTTCCGACCGAGGGCGAGGTCGCCTTTCTCAGTGGCGCAGCCATCGGCGAGTACTTCGCCCTTCTTAACGACATCGCCAGCGTCAACTAACGGGCGCTGGTTGATACAGGTATCCTGATTGGTGCGGAAGAACTTGCGGAGTTTATATCCGATTCGTTCAAAGGTCGGTTCGCCTTCCTTCGCCCGTGGATCGTTGAGTTTCCGTTCGGCGACAATCTCTTCCGAGGAGACCTTAACGATCTTAAGATCCTGGTCTGCAATAAGAAGAGTACGCGAATCACGGGCGCAACGTCCTTCGATGCCAGTTCCAACGCGAGGAGCCTTGGGAATCAACAGCGGCACCGCCTGGCGCTGCATATTTGATCCCATCAAAGCCCGGTTTGCGTCGTCATGCTCGAGGAAGGGAATCAGCGCCGCGGCGACAGAAACGATCTGGTTCGGAGAGACATCCATATAGTCAATGCGTTCCGGCGACAGCACCGGATAATCTGACCGATACCGCGCTTTGATACGGTTGGCGGTAAATTCGCCTTTCTCGTTCAGAACTGCATTGGCCTGCGCGATAATTACGTGATCTTCGTCGTCGGCATTGAGATATTCGATCTGCCTTGTAACTCGACCGGCCTTTACGACACGGTAGGGAGTCTCAACAAAGCCAAGTTCATTGATCCGCGCATAGGTGCAAAGACTCGAGATAAGACCGATGTTTGGGCCTTCAGGAGTCTCAATCGGACAAAGACGGCCATAGTGCGTATAGTGAACGTCACGGACTTCGAATCCAGCGCGTTCGCGCGTAAGCCCCCCTGGTCCGAGCGCCGACATACGCCGTTTATGGGTTAACTCAGTCAACGGATTGACCTGATCCATAAACTGCGACAACTGGTTGGTGCCGAAGAACGTGTTGATAACCGACGACACTGTTCTTACATTCACCAGATCCTGGGGAGTAAGCTGCTCGGTGTCGCGGATGTTCATCCGCTCCTTGATCGTCCGAGCCATTCTCGAAAGCGCAATCGAGAATTGATTGGCGAGTTGCTCGCCGACTGTCCTGACGCGACGATTTCCAAGATGGTCGATGTCGTCGGTCTGTTCCTTACCGATCCGCAGATCAAGCACACGCTTAATGATAGCGATGATATCCTCACTGGTGAGGACGGTCATCTCCATCGGTACGGTGAGGCCCAATTTGTTATTGATACGGTGTCTGCCGACCGCTCCGAGGTCGTAACGCTTTTCATCGAAGAAGAGGCGTTCGAGAAGCTTGCGTGCAGTTTCAGTATCTGGCGGTTCGCCATTTCGCAGTTCGCGATAGATCGCCGCCAGCGCTTCGTCTTTATTCGAAGAACGGTCGCGCTTGAAAGTGTTGGCGAGAATATCGTGAGCGATATCGGTTTCTTCTCGAACCAACAGTTTTACACGCTTAAGACTGGTGGTCTTGAGGCGCTTTAAGACGTCGGCGTCGAAGATCGTTCCGGCTTTTACGAGAAGTTCGCCAGTCTCGGTATCGATTTCCTGTCGGAGAATCGGACGACCGAAATGATCCTTAATAGTCTTCGAACTAAGGGCGACTTCTTCTGTGTAGCCGAAAAGACTCCAGATTTCGTGATCGTCGGAGAATCCAACGGCGCGAAGGAGTGTTGTGATCGGGAATCGCTTGCGACGATCAATGTAAACGTAGAGTACGTCATTGATGTCGGTAGTGAACTCGATCCAGGATCCCCGGAACGGAATTACCCGCGCGGAAAAGATGCGCGTACCGTTGGGGTGAATGGAATCGCCAAAGAACACCCCGGGCGACCGATGGAGCTGGCTGACAATCACCCGCTCCGCTCCATTGATGATGAAGGTTCCTTCATCGGTCATCAATGGCAGGTTGCCGAGATATACGTCGGTTTCAATTGTCTGCCCGAATTCGCCTACTTCATCGTAGTCGTCTCGGCTCGATAGACGGAGCTTCGCCTTGAGCGGGGCCGAATAGGTCGCGCCACGCTGACGGCATTCCTCAATCGAGTACTTGGGGGGAGCAACGTAATACTCGATGAATTCGAGGACGTGCTCCTCCCGATTGTCCAGAATCGGGAAGACGTTGAGGAACACCGACTGCAAACCTTTGCGATCCCGTTTGTCGGGTGCATTAGTCTGCTGTAGGAATTCCTCGAACGACTGGACCTGGATTTCGAGCAGATCTGGCATATCGAGAATCGGCTGCGCTTTCGCAAAGCTTATTCTCGGAATCGAGTTCTTCGCCTTCAACCTCTCTCCGGTGGGGTAAACGGGTTGTCAAACCGAAGCCCGGCGGAGCGAATAAGTCGCTCTGCCGGGCAACAGGTTACGCTCTTGAGCCCTTTTACTTCAGCTCGACCGAGCCGCCCGCCTCTTCGATCTTGGCTTTAATTGCCTGGGCTTCTTCCTTGGTGACGGCTTCCTTGATAGCCTTCGGAACGCCGTCAACGAGTTCTTTCGCTTCTTTCAACCCGAGGTTGGTGATGGCGCGAACTTCCTTGATGATGCCGATTTTGTTAGCGCCAAAGGAGGTGAGGATGACGTTGAATTCCGTCTGTTCTTCAACTTCTTCAACGGCTGCGGCTGCGCCGCCGGCTGCTGGCATCCCGCCGCCAAACGCCATTGGCGCTGCTGCGGTAACTCCAAACTTCTCCTCGAGCGCCTTCTTCAGTTCGACCAACTCGAGAACAGTCATCTTTTCGATGGCTTCGATAATCGCTTGCACGGATCCTCCTGTCGCACTTAGGCCTAATCGCCCCGTCGCATCGGACTCGGCCTTGGAAGCCATCTGGTCCACCACGGAGACGAACGATCTTAGAATTTCTTGTAATACGTAAACAAAACCGCTGAGCGGGCCGACGAGTGCGCCGACCACCTGACCGAGCAACACCTCGCGCGGCGGGATGTTCTTCAGTTGCTCAACCTGCTGGGGGTTGTAAAGGATGCCCTCGACAAGGCCGCCCTTGATGACCGGCTTCTGCTTTTCCTTGATGAAGTCGGACAGAAGCTTGATCGGGACTATCGGATCGTCAAATCCGATGCAGAACCCGGTCGGGCCGGTGAGGACGTTGTCGAGCCCCTTGTGGCCGAGTCGTTCGAGCACCAACTTGGCGATGGTGTTCTTCGCGACTCTGAAGCCAACCTGATGCTTGAAACATTCAAGCCGCAACTTATCGAAGTCCGACACCGGCAGTCCGGTGAAGTCGGCCATTACGATTGTTCGAGCTTTGGCGAGGACGCCTTGAAGCTCGTCAACCGTCTCAACTTTGTTTACGGCGGGTTTAGATGCACGGATCATTGGTACTATACCGAAAAGGTAGAAATTTCTTGTAATACTAAGGGCTTGCTGCTGTTCCACCTAATGTGGCGCCCTGTCATTCCCACGCAGGTGGGAATCCAGACAAGCCGATACTCTTCCACTCCCACTCAAGTGGGAATCCAATCCAACTATAACATTAAAGCGTTAATTTGTATCTGGTTCTAATATCCTATTGGAAAAGGTACGCCCTTCGGCAGCGTCCTTCGATCCCGCTTCGATCTTCCTTCGAACATATCTATCATACTCCGTCTCGCGCTTCTCATTCGTCTCAACACTCTCAACCGGTATTCCATCCTCTTCAAGCGCCGCGATATAACCGCGTATCGCTTCTCTAATGTTCGCTATCGCTTCGTCTTCCGTCTTCCCTTGACTTATGCATCCGGGCAGGCTTGGGCATTCCGTCACCCACCAGCCATCGTCTTAGGGAAGATGGTTGTCCAGCGAGCTTTTCTTTTCCCACTCAATCCCCGTCATTATCACCCTCTTATCACTTTCACCCCCGATCTCAATTTGATCGAGAATCGCACCCCTGCCCATTATCAATCACACCTTAGCTGACGTCTTTGATGCTCTCTCCAGCTTGTCTTTCAACGATTCCAGTGCTTCGACGTCTGCCAAATCCTTTTTACGGGCCGATGCCAGCTTGTTGCGAATCAGGTGGTCAATACTAAGTACAGGCAAATCTATACCATCGATGGTTCGTAACATGGCTTGCGCATAAGCTTCTTCAAAGGTTACACCCGAGATTGCGGTCATCATATCTATCCGCTGGGGTTCGAAGCCAATCTGAAAGACCGTTCCCTCTCGCTTGAGGTCATCTATGGTGAGATCGAACAGCGGCGCTCCAAATCTCGCCAGCGCTCGCAGAACTGCCTCTGCATTTCCTGATGACGGCTCAACCCATATATCGATCTCCATAGTGGTTCGCGGGTAGCCGTGAAAAGCCATCGCATAAGCGCCGACTACCAAGAACTTAGCCTTCTCGGCGGATAACGCGAGTAATATGTCTCTGTAATCTTCGTTCAGCATTGGCCGCGTGTAAAGGACTAAGTAGAGATGCTTCTTTAGTCAGAGGCCATACCATCAGAATACGTTCTTCTGGCGAACCAGAGACATACCCGTAATCTTCCGTGAGGTCTTCAAGGCGCAGTTTGCGAGTGATTTGGCGGTTCAATCTGTCCATCTGTGCCTGCCCCCTCATTCCGTTCTTACTTAATCCCCGCCATTATCACCGTCTTGTTCAGCTTCACGCCCGGTCCCATCGTGCTGGAAAGGGTCATCGCCTTGACGTACTGCCCCTTGGCGCTCTGCGGCTTCATGCGCTGCACAGTGTGGATCAGGCTCAGAATGTTTTCCTTCAACACATCCTTCGTGAACGACGCCTTGCCGACTGGGATATGCAGGATACCGTACTTATCAACCCTAAACGAAAGCCGCCCAGCCTTGATCTCCTTAATCGCTGTCGCCAGGTCGTTCGTAACCGTCCCGGTTTTAGGATTGGGCATCAAGCCGCGCGGCCCAAGAATCTTGCCGACCTTCCCGACCACCGGCATAACGTCCGGAGTCGCGATGATCGATTGGATGTCAAACCATCCCCCCTGAATCTTCGTGATATACTCATCAAGCCCGACGAAGTCAGCGCCGGCGTCGGTCACTTCTTTCCAGCGGTCTTCGCGGCAAAGGACGAGCAGTTTGACAGTCTTGCCAATACCATGAGGCAGCGACACCGTGCCGCGGATCATCTGATCCGCCTTACGAGGATCGACGCCGAGACCGATGGTGATTTCCACTGTTTCGTCAAACTTGGCAGTCGCGCACTCTTTTACCTTGGCGATCGCTGCGTCGAGATCATACTCCGTCCGCCGGTCAACTTTGGTGATCACGGCGCGGAAACGCTTGCTCTGTTTCATTGTTCAAGATAGTTATGTGGTCAAGCGGCCCGAAGGCCTCCCACAGTGAATCAAATGCTGTCATTCCCACGAAGGCGGGAATCCAATCAAGTCAGTAGGATAGGCGACCTCGCCTGTCCATTAGGAGGATGGGCGTCCCTGCCCGTCCACCTCTTAGAGCTTCCGAACAGGACGGGCAGGAACGCCCATCCTCCCAAGAAAGCTCATTATCCTTCTACCGTAATTCCCATGTTCCGCGCGGTTCCAGCGATGATGTTCATCGCGGCGTCCACTGTATGAGCATTTAGATCGGGAAGCTTGAGAGCGGCGATGTCGCGAAGCTGCGCTGACGTGATCTTGCCGACCTTCGTCTTGTTCGCTTCCTTCGATCCACTCGTCACGCCCGCTGCTTTCTTGATCAAAATCGATGCAGGCGGAGTTTTGAGTACGAATGAGAATGATTTGTCGGCGTAGATCGTAATGATCGTCGGCAGAATCGTCCCCTTCTGATCCTCAGTTCGGGCGTTGAACTGCTTGCAGAATTCCATGATGTTGACGCCGCGCTGACCCAGCGCGGGCCCGATCGGCGGCGAAGGATTCGCTTGGCCGGCGGTGATCTGGAGCTTTACGTACCCGGTAATCTTCTTCTTGGGGGCTGCCATAAATCCTCTGTTCCCGACGCGCGCGGAGTCTCATCGGACTCCCGGATTAATTATCTGCGCGCAATAAAATAGAGAGTTCCCTTCTCACATGACTCTTCAGTCGCGAGTCGGGCAATATTCGTGCGTCTGACATCTCCAATGTCCGGTGAATTCAGACGCGCCTGCATCGCAGGCGTTCAAATTGAGCCTATTATCAAGACATTCCCATTACTCGGGAATGATTCCTGCCTGATTGCGTTATCCGATTATACACTAAACAGGTGATAACGAAACGTTAGGAAGATATGTTGGTTGTAACTTGAAGAAAGTCAACCTCTACGGGAGTTGAACGCCCGAAGATCGAGACTAACACCTTCAGCTTGCGCTTCTCTTGATTGATTTCCTTCACAGCGCCGATGAAATCCTTGAAAGGACCGTCATTGATCTTGACCTTATCATCAACTTGAAACGGGTAATCCACCGTCATCGTAGCGCGCTTTTCTTCAACGCGACCGAGCACACGATCGACCTCTTCGGATCTAAGCGGCTGCGGATCTTGCGGATTGCCCGCAAATCCGAGGAATCCCGGTGTATTCGTGATCAAGTGGCGCGTCTTCACATCGAGGACCATTTCGATCAGGAGATACCCGGGAAAGAAGACCTTATTCTTGATTTTCTTCTTCCCTTCGCGCATCTCAATGATGGTTTCAGTCGGAATTAAGATATCTCCGACGGAATCCTCGAGTCCAAGACGCTTTACTTCCTGCTCGATGTAGGTCTTAACCGCAGCTTCCTGACTGGTAAAGACCCGCAAAACATAGAATCGCAGCTTGCTGTTCTTCTCTGGCACGGTCATCGGCAGATCCCATTAACCGCAACCCTATTGAGGTTACTCACAGGGATCACTGAAGAATCAGTCGCAAGAGCTGCGTCAGAATGAAGTCAATCGAGTAAGTAAAGACGGCCAAAATCAGCGAGAGTAAAATGACGATGACCGAACTCTCACGGAGTTCGGCACGCGTCGGCCACATTACTTTACTTAATTCCTGGCGGACATCGCCGAGGTATTTGACGACCTTATTAAACACGTTTCACTCCGGGCTTTTGCAGGTCTGGAGGGACTCGAACCCCCAACCCTCGGTTTTGGAGACCGATGCTCTAGCCGATTGAGCTACAGACCTACCGGCCATTACCGGCTTTCCCTGTGGGTGGTTCTTTGGCTGCAGAACGGGCAATACTTCTTATATTCAATGCGGCCGCTCTGCTTCCGCTTGTTCTTGGTCGTCGTGTAGTTACGACGCTTGCACTCGCCGCAGGCGAGTATCACGATATCTCGAGGCATGAGTTATTCTCAGGCTAAGGTTGCACTAACGCTTTGAGCGAGCATCATCCGCATTGGCTGCAACTGTCGGTTGAATGGGTTGATCATCAACCCGAACTCTTCAAGTGTGACCACACCAAGTAGTGCTTCATCAGCACCTTCGCCCATAATCACAGGGGTATGTCCTTCATCTTCAAGGAGTCTGATCTGACATTCTGAGATATTGCGACGTATCTCCGAGCCGTCTGCCAGTGAGAATATCATAGCCCTTTTTGCGACCAGCCCGATTTCTCGCCAGATCGCCTCGAGAATCAGTGTGAAGCCCGCTCCGGTATCAACCAGAAACTTCACCACCGCACTCCCGTTCGGCCCTTTAACCTCACCCTCGATATGGACAAGCCCCATACAAACTCCATTGAACCAGTAAATTATGAATTCACTGGCAGAAGCGCGGTGACTACTTGCTAACCTTTGTGACCATTCCTGCGCCGACGGTGCGTCCGCCTTCACGAATCGCGAAGCGAACCTGCTCTTCCATAGCGATAGGACCAATCAAAGTTACTTTAATCAGCACGTTATCGCCCGGCATTACCATCTCGACGCCCTCAGGAAGGTCAACTGAACCCGTCACGTCCGTCGTGCGGAAGTAGAACTGCGGACGATAACCGTTGAAGAACGGCGTATGACGACCACCCTCTTCCTTCGACAGAATATAGACTTGACCCGAAAATTCGGTGTGGGGCGTGATAGATCCGGTTGCCGCGATCACCATGCCGCGCTCTACCGCGTCCTTGTCGATGCCGCGCAACAGCAACCCGACGTTGTCCCCAGCCTGACCTTCATCAAGCAGCTTGCGGAACATCTCGACGCCCGTCACAACGGTCTTCTTCGAAGGTCCGTAACCAACCAATTCAGCTTCGTCGCCGACGTGGATTCTACCGCGTTCGATTCGACCCGTCGCAACGGTTCCACGACCCGTAATCGAGAACACATCCTCAACCGGCATCAGGAACGGCTTGTCAACCGCACGAGCCGGATCGGGAATGAACGAGTCAACCGCTGCCATCAACTCAGTTATGCACTTGTTGTGTACCGGATCGGTCGGGAAATTCATCGCATTCAGCGCAGAACCGCGGATGATCGGAGTCGTGTCACCCGGGAACTGGTACTTGTTCAACAGATCGCGCATCTCAAGCTCGACCAGATCCAACAATTCAGGATCGTCAACCAGGTCGCACTTGTTCATAAACACAATCAAGTGAGGTACGCCGACCTGACGTGCGAGCAGAATATGCTCACGAGTCTGGGGCATCGGGCCGTCGTCGGCCGACACAACCACAATCGCGCCGTCCATTTGAGCCGCGCCGGTCACCATGTTCTTGATGTAGTCCGCGTGGCCGGGGCAGTCAACGTGGGCGTAGTGACGGTTCGCCGTCTGATACTCGATATGCGCCGTGTTGATGGTGACGCCGCGAGCCCGCTCTTCTGGAGCGTTGTCGATTGAATCAAACGAACGCTCCGACGCAAACCCCTTCAGCGCCAGCACCTTCGTGATCGCCGACGTCAGTGTCGTCTTGCCGTGGTCCACGTGACCGATCGTTCCAATGTTTACGTGCGTTTTGTTACGCAGGAACTTTTCTTTCGCCATCTCTTCTCCCGAAAGGGGTTTTTGGGGATGATGAGGAACCCATCATAACTGACGGGAACTATTAAAATATTTGAGCTCACGACCAGATTTGAACTGGTGACCTCGTCCTTACCAAGGACGCGCTCTACCGACTGAGCTACGCGAGCGTCCCGAAAAGACAGGAGCAGAGAACCCCCGTGTCAGCGCCGCCTAAAGACCATACAGGGCCGCGTGACAGATCGGAGGGTTTGTCCATAATCGAAAAACCGAGCGGGAGACGGGATTCGGACCCGCGACCCTCAGCTTGGAAGGCTGATGCTCTAGCCAACTGAGCTACTCCCGCTGATGCGGGGGCGGGACTGAAATCCCTGCCTTTGCTGCCACAAACAAGTCGGTGGGGAGAGATGGGTTCGAACCATCGAAGGGGTATCCCCGACAGATTTACAGTCTGTTCCCTTTGGCCGCTTGGGTATCTCCCCAATACCACTAAAGTCAGCGAAACCAACAGCAGAGCCGGCGAAGGGGATTGAACCCCCGACCTGCTGATTACAAATCAGCTGCTCTACCGCTGAGCTACGCCGGCTTATTCACCAGTCAGACTTGATAATATAATGCACCTGTAAGAAATGTCAAGCGTTGAATCTTACATTCCCAGACAAGACTCATCTTTCACTATAATCACAATTATCACTTCGGAATATGTGCGCTGCCGCTGGTCTGTCCGCTGGCCCAAGTAATATCAACTCCTGACGGACCATCCTTGAGCTGATAGCCAAGCGTCGCCATCTGCTTTCTTAATTGATCGGCTCGGTTGTAATCGCCTGACCGGCGCGCCTCGTTACGTTCATTCACCAACATCAGAATCTCTTCCGGCAAGTCATCCCAGAAAAGAAAACCGAGCACTTTATCGAACTTTCGCCAACGATCAAGAATTAGATTCCCCTCTTCACGGTTGAGCGAAGACTCCTTCGCAAGCCGGTGGCAGTCGCTCACAAGCTCAAATAGTTTTGATAGCGAAACTGCAACATTTAAGTCGTCTTCTAAGCCTGCGTTGAATCCGCTGTGCCACGCTGCAAGGCTTTGCACTAAAGCTTCTCGGGGCATTCCTTCGCCCGTCGCGCTTTCGGCGGCGAGGCGCAGTGTATCAAGCCGATTAAGTGCTGCCTTCCCAGACTCCAATGAATCAGCGCTGAAATTGAGTTGTAGTTTATAATGCGTTGAGATCAAGACATAGCGCATAATGCGAGCTGAATAGCCTTTGTCGATCAAATCCCGCAGCGTGTAGAAATTACCCAGCGACTTCGACATCTTCTCGCCTTCGACCTGCAAGTGAGCGCTGTGCAGCCAGTAACAGGCAAATTCATGCCCCGTCGCCGCGCATGACTGAGCGATCTCATTTTCGTGATGCGGGAAAATATTGTCCACACCTCCGGTGTGAATGTCGAACGACTCGCCGAGATACTTCATCGACATCGCCGAGCACTCGATATGCCACCCCGGTCTCCCCCGTCCCCATGGACTATCCCACCAGACTTCCCCGTCGTCTTCCGTCCAGCCCTTCCAAAGCGCAAAGTCGCGGAAGTTCTCCTTGTCTTCGTACTCATCGGCGTCTATCCGTACACCCCGTGCCAACTGTTCGAGGTTCATTCCGGAAAGCTGCCCATAATCCCCATATTTTTCAATACTGTAATAGACATTCCCATCCGCGACGTAGGCAATTCCTTTTTCAATCAGTTGCTCGATGAGCGCAATCATTTCCGGGATATGATCGGTCGCGGCAGGGTAGATTTCGGCGCGTTCAATCTTCAGCGCGTCCAGATCCGCAAAGAAGCGCTGAATAAAGGGCGCAGTGAATTCCTTCAGCGACACGCCATTGGAATTAGCGCCGCGAATAGTCTTATCGTCCACATCAGTCAGGTTCATCACCTGCGTCACCTTATACCCGAGGAATTTAAGCGTTCGCCTGAGCAAGTCCTCGAACATATAAGTACGGAAGTTGCCGATGTGGGCGTCATTATAAACGGTCGGGCCGCAAGTGTAAAGTTTGACTTCGCCCGGAGTCAGAGGTTCAAAGAGTACCTTGCGACGTCGTCTGGTGTCATAGAAATGAAGCGCCATTTTATTTCTCTGCCTCAGACAAGGCAGTCTGTGGAAGAGGTTCCTTCATTGCGCTGCGATACCGTTGAGTATAATTAATCAGTGTGATAGCCGCAAATGGAATCATCAGATAGGCGAGCCAGATCGCGGCTGATAACCGCAACGTCATCGCAATAACCATGACGCCCAGCGTGACCATATAGGCTTTACCGGGCAGATCCGACGCCATCACTACTCCTACTCTTCTGAGAATGCGACCATTCAAATAGAGAATGGCCAGATCGCGAGCCACAATCAGAGCGCCTATCCATAGAGGCATCTCTCGATACCGCACAATGAGATAAAGCATCACCAAAGTCCAGAGTTTATCGGCAAGCGGATCCAATATCAAACCAAGCGCCGACTGCAATCTGAACCTCCGCGCCACTGCGCCATCAGCGTAATCTGAGAGATACGAGATCACTAACAGAGTGAACGCTGTCCAATGAGCGGTTGGTGAAGGATCGGCATAATAAATACAAATCGGTATAATAAGCAGAATGCGAAACAGCGAGATAATGTTCGGAGCCAGACGCATCTCCCAGAGTACGCTGCGACGATCGAGATAGAATGCGGTTCGGGCTTTAACCAGCGCCGAGATGTCAACGTCGTGCTGGCTCACATGAAAGCTTTGATTACGTCGATGAGCAAGGAAGGCTGATGCTTTAATCCTAAAAGAAATGCGTTTTTCAGGGTACGATTCTTAGGCGGCTGAGCAAGTAACTCGTCAGCCGTCCGATTAAGCATATCGTCCGAGAGTTTGGCGATCCCTTCTTTTAGGCGATAAGCTCGTAAATTCGGCTTGATTACATCATCTTGAAGACGATCCATATAGTGCTTTAAGACCTTAACAGAAACATCGCCGCTTAAAGCAGCTTCAGCCGCTGTTTCGCCGGCGTGGAAGCCGGCCATCAAAGCCGTAGCGATGCCGCCTCCGGTCAAGGGATTGCAATGCCAAGCCGCGTCGCCAGCCAGTAACAGGCCATTTGTATATGGTTCTTTCATTGGTTTGGCAACCGGCACACCTCCCGCCATCTCACCGACAATCTGACCTTTGGGAAAATAGAGCTTGAGAAAATTCTCTAACAGTTTATATGCGTCGCCAGCCTCGGAATCCCTTACGCTAACTCCAATTCCGATAGAAGCAGTCTTTTCGCTCTTCGGGAACACCCATACATATCCACCTGGGGCAACACTTTCGCCGAGGTAGAAGTGGCAGTAGCGCGGATCGTAATCAAGCCCTGATACATAGAATTGATAGGCACTCTCAAGATCGAGCGAGCGAAGCTGAGTGTGCAATCCAGCCCATCTGCCGACTCTCGATTCTACTCCATCGGCTCCAATCACTACTTTAGATCGAACCTGATAACGCTTACCAAAGCGTGAATAGCTTACACCCGCAACGGTCTCATTCTCCATTTGAACGCCGCTGACATTCGCGCGAGTAATGATCTCAGATCCGGCTTCGGCGGCAAGTTCTGCAAGATGTCTATCGAAGAGATTCCTCTCGAGGATTATTCCCGATGCGTCGCCGCCCGAAACTACTACTCCCTTTCCGTTCGGCGCGTAAAGAGCGGCTCCTTCAACCCGCATCGCAATCCAGCGATCCTGCAACGGCAGGAAGCGTTCGATGTTCTTCGCTGCAATTGCTTCGCCGCATCTAACCGGCGTTCCGATGACTGGATCCCGCTCAAGGAGCAGAGTTCGAGCCCCCTTTTTAGCGGAGAACCGTGCTGCATTTGAACCGGCTGGTCCCGCCCCGACGACCACCACATCATAAGCATCATGCAACATGGAGCGGCTCCTTTGCCTCACAAGGAAGCGGCTCATTCCAACTCAACGCTTCCACTGGACAGACGGGGATACAAAAGCCGCATTTAATACAGTCGGAGCCAATTATTCTTAAAGATCGCTCATCCATCTCGATGCAATCGGCGGGACAGATGCTTATGCAGCCTCCGCAGAGGTCGCACAGTCGCGAATCTACGAGCACGGGTGGATTGGAAGTAATATCGAGACGGGCTTTAACTTTGGACATTTATTTGTAAATGATGGTGAATTGCTATCATCCTATCAGAAAACTCGGATAATCGAGCGAGAACCGAACACGGTGATACCAGCGGGCAAATGGATAGTAAATGAGTATGGCAATTAGAAACACTGGAAACTGGATCGCCACACCCAACGCCAGTATAAAGATGGATAGTTTGTTTCCAAATATCGCATGATTGGCGCTGCCAATCAGCCAACCCCAAGCAACGAAGGCTCCCCCGCCCAGCGCTGCAGCGACCAGGATCCATTCGTTGAAAACCGCCGCACCTATTCCGGCAGCTGCGATCAACAACGCGCCCGCCCCGATGGTGAATCGCTCTCCGTAAGCAATCACAACAGTCTTTTTACCACTCGCCAGATCACCCTTGACATCCGGTACACTGGTAAGAATACACCCGGCAGTAAAGGCGAGAACATACGGAATTTCCATGAGCAAGGAAGGCGTAACACGCGCGAATGCCTCCCCCAGTCGCAAGAGTAGCCAACCACCTAAAACTCCGGCAAGTATTCCACCGACAGGCGTCCTTTCGAGTGCAAGAGGCGTGAAATTGTAAAGCACCCCGGCGATTGCAAAAACTGCGGTTTGCAGTAATCCCACATGACCAAATCCAGCCAAAATCAGAGCAATCGGCGAGATCACCGCGAGAAGCGCCGCTACAATCCATTGCGCTCGCCGCGAAACGAGATCATGCGCCACCAGAACCAGTTTCTTGTTCACGCGGTCGCCGACTCGATCCTGCATCTGGTTCAAGAGATAGACCAGTCCAAAAAGCGATGTTGACGAGAGCGCCAAAAGAGCCCACTGGCTCGCCGTCAGTTCGGCTTCATTGGGCGTTAACTGGTACCCGGCTAGAACCATCGTCCAAAGCGGAAACATTAATGTCGGACGGAGAATAAAGAGGTAATCAAGCTTGCGAACCAGACGGTGCAAATAGCTTTTATTTTTCGATTCTGACGACGACGTCATTCTCCTCGCCAATCGGTATCGGATAGCGTCCGGTGAAGCAAGCTGTGCAATACTCCTGACCATTATCGTGCGGTACGGCTTCGAGTAGCTCACCCTCTGACAGGTAGGCGAGACTGTCCGCTTCGATGAACTTCCGGATCTGCTCAACTGTCATCTGATTCGCGGCCAACTCCTCCCTTGTCGGAAAGTCCATTCCATAGAAGCAAGGATTCGTGATCGGTGGAGAACTGATGCGAACGTGCACCTCGACAGCTCCAGCCTCGCGGATATGGCGCACTAACTTCTTCATCGTAGTGCCGCGAACGATAGAGTCATCGACTAACACTACTTTCTTGCCCTTCAAAACGCCAACGACAGAGTTGAATTTAATTTTAACGCCAAAGTCTCGCATGCGTTGTTCAGGCTCAATGAAGGTTCGGCCGATATAGTGATTGCGGATCAACGCAATCTCGAACGGCAGTTTCGATTCATGCGCAAAGCCAAGCGCGGCAGTGTTGGAAGAGTCCGGCACTGACATCACGAAGTCAACATCCGTCGGAGCGGGATGTTTTTTCGCCAGAATATGCCCAAGTCGGCGCCGAGTCTTATCAACATTGTCCCCAAAGATCCTGCTGTCCGGGCGCGAGAAGTAAACAAACTCAAAGATGCAATGAGATGGTTTCAGGCGTTTCGCAAACTGCTGCGGGTGAATGCCTTCCTTGTCGAAAACTATCAACTCGCCCGGCTCAACGTCGCGCACGTACTTCGCGCCGATCAGGTCGAGAGCGCATGATTCCGAGGCGACAATCCATCCGCCATCCTTCTCGCCAATACAGAGAGGTCTGAAACCGCTCGGATCGCGTGCTGCGATCAGATGATCTTTTGTCAGCAGCGTCAGCGAGTATGCGCCTTTCACCAGTCGTAAGGCTTCAATCAAGCGGTTAATGAAGTCATGCGAGTGAGCTCTTGCTGCAAGCTGCAAGATCAGCTCGCTATCACTGGTGGTTCGGAACAGCGATCCTTCCTCTTCAAGGAAGCGCTTCAATGGCCCGTAGTTCACCAGATTACCATTGTGGGCAAGCGCAACCGATCCGCTCCGGTCTTCAACTAACAACGGTTGGACATTCTGGTCGCTCGAAGGGCCAGTAGTGGAGTAGCGGTTATGTCCAATTGCTCCAGAACCGGGGAGACCGAGCAGAATATCTTTACGGCCAAACACATCCGCCACCAAACCCTTTGCTGAGTGCCGATAAAGCAATATTCCGTCGGTCGAAACTATCCCGGATGCTTCCTGCCCGCGATGTTGCTGGGCAAAAAGACCAAGATAAGTTAGAGTTGACGCTTCCGCCATCCCCCAAATGCCAATTACCGCGCAGTTGGGGCGAGCGAAGTCACGATCTGAGGTATCTGTAATCAAGAGATGTAATTCGTTATAACTGCCATATTTGGTAGGATAGGCGTTCCTGCCTGTCCATATTCATGCGGATTATCCGAATATTCACAATCCCAACTCTTCCGACGACTCTCGCATCGAGTCCAACGCCAATCCGAGGAAGTCCTCGAGTTCGATTCCGAGATTGAGGCATTCGGCGATCTGATCCCGATCAGCCCCTGCCGCAAATCGCTTCTCTTTGAAACGCTTGGCGATAAAACCGACGTTGATTCCTTCTAACTTGCGCGATGGGTGCATCAGCGCCGCCGCAGTGATCAATCCCGTTACCGGATCTGCGCAGCGTATCGCCTTATCCATCGGTGAGACTGCCGCCACATGCCCGCAATGTGCGAGAATCGCCTGTAATGCGTCTGGAGGAAGCTCGTTCTTCAGCATCTCCACGGCCAGCCGTGCATGCTGTTCTGGTTTGTCAACCGTTCTTGAATAGTCAAGATCGTGCAGCAATCCTGCCCGTGACCAGACTTCTTCATCGCCTCCCAGTCTCCGCGCCATCCCGCGCATCACCGCTTCAACGGCAATAACATGCTTGATGAGATTGACCTGCGAAATCTCCTGACGCAGCATTTCCAGCGCTCGATCACGTGAAATCATCTCCAGATCCATCCAAGATTGACGACGACTCCACCGAGTTTATAACCAGATGCGGAACTCAGTTTGTCGGATACATCGAAGTTGTACAGATGAGCATCCACATAGGCGTCGGTCATCGAGAATATTAAGACTCCGGCGAGCATCCACGTCATTCGGTTGCGATCTTCTCGATACGCCTTCGCCACAGGTTCATTCCCGCGCCGACGTTCATCTCGAAACAGTTGATTCTGGCGATAAACGCCGTACAGCAAGCCTTCTTCCAGCCCGCCAATGATGACCGCTTTAAGTGGTCGCTTGTTGTATGCCTGCCCCCATCCCGGCAACAGCATCGAGCGAAACATCGCTCCGCGAGGGGACGGACTCCAAGCAGAAGGAACGGGTGTCAGATCGACCGCCGCGCTGGTTCGCGCCAAAAGCAAGCCGAGAAGGAATATGCCTATTAAACAGTAGCTGCGATGCACTCGATTTCCACCAACGCGCCCTTCGGTAACGCGGAGACCTGAACCGTGCTGCGAGCGGGCGGCTTATCATGGAAGTAGCGCGCATAGATCTCGTTCACGACCGCGAAATCCTTGATATCAATCAGAAAAATCGTCGTTTTCAGAATCTTGTCATAATTGGACAGTCCCGAATCAAGCACTGCTCCAAGATTCTCCATCACTTGTACAGTCTGAGCTTCGATCCCTCCTTCGACCAGATTGCCTGTCGCGGGATCGATCCCGACCTGACCGGCGCTGAAAAGCAACCGCTCATTGATGACTGCCTGACTATACGGGCCGATTGCGGCCGGAGCCTTAGTGGTTTCGACGACTTTCTTCATCGTGGATTTCTCCTTGGGGTTTAGCCGGTTTTATTTCTTCGAAGTGAGCTTCTTCTATTTCTGCTCCATCATAGGGCGAACGCTGCTTCTGATCGCGAGATTCGTCTGACGACCTCGGTCCGCCGCTTTGCGAGCGTAGCATCCAGCGTACTATTCGATAGAATATTGCAAAACTTATAATTAACGTTAGAAACTTGATCAAGTCAAGCCTCCGGATTGAAATAGGTGGTTCCCGGCGGGCAGTTCCATATTAAATCTACCAGTTTTCGCCGTTGTTCGAGATTATTCACGAAATCTATTCTCCCTGCGTTCACGATAAGAAGCGGCGACCGTTCCCAATGAATGAAGAAGCGGTTATACGCTTCACAGACTGATTGCAGGTAGTCAGGTTCAATCTGGCGCTCATAAGCGATATCGCGAATCCGGATATTCGTCAACAGCCGATCCACCGGCGCTTGAAGGTAGATCACCACATCAGGCGCGGGGACGTCTGGAGCGAGCGCTTCGGCGAGTCGGTTGTATAGTTCGTATTCGCGCTCCTGTAAAGTCAACGCAGCGAAAATGCGATCCTTCTCGAACAGGTAATCAGAGACTATCGTCTTATGAAACAGGTTCAACTGACGAAGCTCCGAAAGCTGGCGGTGGCGCTGGAGCAGAAATGTGATCTGTGTCTGAAGCGCCCACCGATGAGGGTCGCGATAGAAATCTGATAGAAAGGGATTGGATGAAGCGCTCTCAAGGAGAAGCTCGGCGTCAAGTTCTTCAGCCAATATCTTGGCGAGCGAACTCTTGCCGACTCCAATCGCCCCTTCGACAGCTAATAGACTACCAGGACGGAGACTCACAAGTTGATTCCTTCTTTATAAGGCTTTATCCAACCCGCATCGTTGACGACTTTCAACGCCTCCTCGACAGTGACATCCTTACCGGGAATTTTCGTACCCGCGCTCAAATCGTTCAATGGCGCTAACACAAAGCGACGTTCTGTAAGATACAAGTGCGGGATGGTCAGTTCCGAGCTTTCGATTCGTCTGGTTCCAAATAGAAGGATATCGAGGTCAAGTTCTCGTGCGCTCCACCGCATCCCTCCCTTGGATCTTCCGGCATCTTGTTCGATCTTTTTAAGCTCACGCAATAGCGGGATTGGTTCAAGCTCCGTCTCAAACATTACGACGGCGTTAAGAAAAGATGGCTGAGCTGTTTTCCCCCACGCTTCCGACTCATACACCGGACTAACCGTCGCCCGCCCCGAGATCGCCAATGTCTTCAGTCGTTCTACTCCGAACCGCAGATTAGTAAGACGATTTCCTAAATTACTTCCAAGCCCGATGAAGACTGTCTCTGCCAACTCCATCAATCTCTCGGCGTTGAGGGGCGATTGATCTCTACTTCGGCGTAGTCAAACTTCCCCGGCAGCGGCGCTTCCGGTTTCCGAACTACTACTTTGACCTTAGTATCGGGGTACTCTTTCAGCAAAGTGTCTGCTATCGCTTCGGCCAGCGCTTCGATCAAGTTAAAACGGCTTTTGGTTACGATTCCAGATACTAAATTTAAAACATGTGCGTAATCAATCGCGTCTCGCAGATCATCGCTCTGTCCGGCTGCTGAAAAATCGCCGCCGAGTTCGACGTCAACCTCAAACCGCTGTCCACGTTCGACTTCTTCAGCCGTTACGCCGTGGTAAGCAAAAAAGACGAGATTCTTCAGTCGAACATAATCCAAGATTGCCTCATTAAACGATGCCACTGCCGTATTAAACGATGCCACTGCAGTATTAAGCGAAGCTACTGCCAACCCGCCGCGGTCGGCAAATCAGTTTCTCCCAGACTTCGCAGTGGTGTGGATTTCCAATCCGCCTGTTGGTACTTCAAGTCATACTCATATAAGAGTCTGTCTGAGAATAGTGATTTCGCCAAATAGGCAAGCTGTCAACCCTCCGTGGTTGACAGACATGCAATCGATAAAATGTATTATACGCCGTCAACCACGAAGGGTTGACAGCTTGCTTCTTACTTTCAAATGGCATTTTCAGACGGATTCACAGGCGGATTGGAAATCCACCCTACTTTCTATCCTTACTCCTTTAATATCAAATACATTCCAACCAACTACACTTTCAGCATTGCTCCCAGATACGACGTAACTCCTCCGCCAATGCCTTGCAGATCGTACCCACCCTCAAGTAACGAGATCACCTTTCCTCCGCAGAATCGATCCGCGATTCCGACCATCCTCATTCCAATGCCCGCATAACCTTTATCGGTGATCCGCATTCCCCCTAACGGATCTCGCAGATGCGCATCGAATCCGGCTGAGACAAGCAGAAACTCCGGCGCGAATTCCTCAAGTTTCGGGATCACATATCTATCGAACGCTCGAAGGTACTCTGTGTCTCCCGATCCTTTCGGCAACGGCGCGTTCAAAGTAAATCCCCGACCTTCGCCTTCTCCTGAGTCTTCCTTCCGACCATTATTATAAGGATACGAGTTGTCGCGGTGAAGACTTATATAAAGAACGGTCGGATCTCGCCAGAACATCTCTTCCGTCCCATTTCCATGATGGACGTCGAAATCGACGATGGCGACCTTTCCAATCCCGTGTTTGGTCTGCAAGTACCGCGCGAGCACCGAGATGTTATTAAAAATGCAGAATCCCATCGGTCGCTCGAATGTCGCATGGTGGCCGGGCGGACGGGTGGGAGCGAATCCAATCTTAAATTGCGGATTGCAGATTTCGGATTGCGGAGATCCAGAGCTATCCCCATTCCGCAATCCGCATTCCGCATTCCGCATTATGAGGTCCGCCAGCGTCAATCCCGCCCCGACTGATCGCAGCGCCGCTTCATAGCTCGCTTCGCCGACCGCCGCTTCCATCTTCGGAAGGAATTCGCCGCCCGCGTCGCAGAGCCTCCGCATCGCTTCGACATACTTCGGATTATGGACGAGCGAGACCTCCGCTTGCGTCGCCGCTCGAGCTTCGATCTGTTCGATGCGGTCCACCCACGGCACGGCTTCGAGCGCCCCCATGACCGCTTCGATCCGCTCTGGGTATTCCGGATGCCCCGGCCCCGAATCGTGTTCGAGGAACGCGGGGTGATATGCAAGTAATAGTTTCTGCATCGATCTCTGGTTTCACTTCAGTACCGGCGACCTTAATCGCCGTTTCCTCAACCAGTACGACAGACTTCAATCTGTCCCCTTATTCCTGTCTGTCATCCTTCCCCCCGTCACTCATCGCACTCATCGCACTTATCGTACTCTTCGCACTCTTCGCACTCATCCTCACTTCACCAACACCACCGGTTTAACCGCGCTTCCCCCCTGTCCGCCGTCGAACCTGATATAATACTCTCCCGCCGCCATTCCCGCTGCGTTCCACGTCACTTTGTTCTCCCCCGCCGTCGCAAATCCATCGAACAGCCTCGCCACCTTCCTCCCCGTCGGATCGATCATTTCCACCGCGTAATACCCCGGTCGAGCGGCTCGGAAGTTCAAATTCACAATGCCGTTGAAGGGATTTGGGTAGGCTGAAAGCGCAAAAAAATCCGGAAAAATTAAAGAATTCTGATTGAAAATATACATAGGATCAGGTGAAGTCTTGATAATGTAGAATTGGGTGGAATTGTCTTCGCCCTCTCGTGGTGAGCCTTGACCGCCTAAAAGATATCCTCCATCTTCCGTTTGAATCATACTCTTAAACACATGACTGCCTGCGACGCCCAAACCCATTGACCACAACGAATCGCCATCCTCATCAATTCTAACCAGATAGTATAGTTCAGATCTGCTTTCCAAATCGTTTGTGCCTCCACCAAGCAGAAACCCGCCATCACCAAGAGCAATAACCTTTTGGCCCCACTCATACCCTCTTCCGTAACGACGATTCCAAAGAGGATCCCCTTCACCATCAGTGCGCAGCACATACATCCAACTATCACCCGAGACAGCCGATTGGTTACGTCCTAATAAAAGAAAGCCACCGTCGGGTGTCTCAACGACCGATTCACATTCTTGTATATTATCGTCGCCATACGTCCGATCCCAAAGCGCTTCCCCTATCTCGTTGATCCGTACTAACCAAAAATCGCTGTCTTTTGCGCCTGCGAGAATGTATCCTCCCGCGTGAACTGGAATAACAGATCGGAATTCACTCCAAGAATGCCCGAAAAATCTTGAAGTCCAGAGGGTATCGCCTCGATTATCAATTCTGACTATAGTACCATCTTCATTACCCCCAGGGTCTCCGGCTGACCACGATGTCCCAGCAAGTACAAATTCTTCATTATTTGTTATGGTCATATCTTGGCACAGGTCAGTCGAGAAATCCCACGAATACGTACGAGACCATAGACTATCCCCGTTTTCATCTGCGCGCACTAACCATGCGTCATACCCATATTCAGCAAAAGTTTGTGTCCATCCGGCAAGCGCAAGCTCACCATTTTGAAGCTCCCTTACTGCAAAACAATATTCCATATCCCTTCCACCATAGGTATGCGACCATAAACTGTCACCTTGCTCATCAATCTTGACCAACCAGAAGTCGCTTGCACCAACGCTCGCTCCAAACGAAAAAGAAAATCCGGACAACAGAAAACCCCCATGCATTGATGGGATCAATGACATGCAATTTTCCATGGATGCTCCACCGTACATCCGTTCCCATTCCACTTCCACCTGCCCCCACGCCTCCCCCGCCCAGATCCCCACGACCGCCAACAGCAACACAACGAACCTTTTCATTGAATCACTCCCTGTTGATAGAAATATAAGTCCTACGCTTCGCCTCCATCAGGGCGAGCTTCTCCGCCCGCCCTGATAGAAGCTCTCGAAAGTTGTTTCTATTTCCGAGGATATTAACCAGTAGTGATTTAGACTCTTGGAGGGCGGGCATTCCTGACCGCCCTAATGTTAGATTGTGCCTAATCTCAGGGCGGTCAGGAATGCCCGCCCTCCAAGAGTCACTACAAGTTAATACTCTACTATTTCACCAACGTAATCGGCGCCGATTGAGTTTCGCCGAATTCACTTTCCATTCGCACCCAGTATCTTCCTGCTGGCGATCCTTGGCTATCCCAGACGATCCGCCGCTCCCCCGCCCCTGCAAACTCGTCGAACAGTTTCGCCACGCTCCTTCCGCTCGGATCAACCATCTCTAAAAAATACCGCCCCGGCTTGGCCGTCCGGAAGCTCAGGTTCACCACCCCATTGAACGGATTCGGGTAGGGCGGCGCAAGGCTGAATCCGTAGGGCGATGGAATCGCTTCGTGTTGAGCGCCATTCACCGGCTCAGCCGCCAGTTTCACCAGCCAGTAATCCCCCATCCCGCTCCCGTAGCTGTAAGTGTACCCTCCCAGCGCAAACCCGCCGTCCGCCGTCTGAATTACGCTGTAGCAATTCTCATTGCCCCGGCCTCCAAGACTGACCGACCAGAGGCTGTCGCCCTCGGCATTGACTCGAAGCGCCCACATGTTCGCGTCGCGAGCGTTTGGGTTGATAACTGTCCCGCCCAGGATGAACCCTCCGTCATACGTCTTCGAGATAGAGTTGCATCCCTCCTGACGAGTGTTCTTCCCGTAGCAGCGCGTCCATTGCAAGTCGCCGTCCGCGTTAACCTTCATCAGTAGGAATTCTATGTCGGCAACGAGACCCCTCCTCGTGGTCTCGCCCGCCAACATAAACCCTCCGTCATCCGTCTTCACCATACTGTAGCAGATATCAGGACCTGAGCGCACATAATTCCGCGCCCAGATAACGTCGCCCGCTGCGTCGGTCCGCACCAGCCAGACGTCTTTGTCAGCGCCGTATGACATCGCGTAGCCGGCCAGCGCAAATCCGCCGTCATCCATCGCTGCTATTGCGAATCCTTCCTCCTGACTCTCCCCGCCGTAATGCTTAGACCAGCGTCCAAACTTCACCAACCGGAAATCATAATTGCCTTCTCCAACGCCCGCCATTCCGAGGAGCGCGAAATTGCCTTCAGCGTCTTGAACCATCGAGTAAGCTCTAACTTCAGCCGGCTGATTCAAACTCGCATTGAGGTTACGATCGGTTTCGACGATGCGGGTTCCCCCCAGCGCCAAGCCGCCATCCCTTGTTTGAATCAGTGCGTTACAGTCTCCCGCTCCATAGTTCCTCGACATGAGACTGTCTCCATTCTCTCTGGCAATCACCAACCAGTATTCCATTCCTCCTGCCCCAAATGACGTTGCCGTCCCTGCCAGAGCCAACCTTCCGTCCGCCAACTCCACTACCGCGTGGCATCCATCGTCAGAAGCTCCGCCAAACGTCTTCGACCAGAGCGAATCGGGCGGATTTCCCTGCGCCAGTCCGGCCCAGAGAATAAGCGCCGCGCCTGCCGTGACCATGATCTTTCCCATTGTTCCATTCCTTCTTGAATGTTTTTGAACCATTTCTATATCAATTGTTCGACCGCCTGATTCATCTCCCCCCGCACATCGCACTTAGTAGGATAGGCGTCCCTGCCTGTCCATTCCCCGCACATCGCAATTAGTAGGATAGGCGTCCCTGCCTGTCCATTCCCCTCACTCACACACTTCCGCACTTCCGCACAAACTCTTCCATAAACTTCCCTAACTGCTCCTTCGCCTTCGCATCGTTCAGATTCCCCTCCGCGTCGAACTTGGTCTGCGCCTGGCCAAGTAAAAACTCCGGTTTTGGCATCGTTGCAGCGTTCAGGAACTGCAAGACCTGTCGCAGATGCCCCTGAGCGCGCACCGTCCCATACAGCCCGCCCGAAGCGCCCATGATCGCGGTCGGTTTCCCATTGAACGGCTGCGTCGCGGGAGGTCGCGAGATCCAATCGAGCGCGTTCTTCAGCACCCCGCTGAACGAGTAATTGTACTCCGGCGTCACGATCACCACTCCGTCGGCACCGCGAATTTTCTCCCGCAACGTCGTCGCCGCCACCGGCCATTCCGCTTCAAGATCAGTATCGTAGAGCGGAATATCATGTAACGTCGCGACTTCCCCCGTCACGCCTTCCGGCAGCATTCCTGCCGCTACCTTGGCGAGCTTCAGGTTGAACGATTCCCGCCTGAGCGACCCAACGATAAAGATGATTTGCATTTCTCGGCCTGATTTATCAACCGTGTGTCATCCTGAACGAAGTGAAGGATGACTCCTTTCAACTTTCAACTTTCAACTCTACTTCCTATTCTACCCCCACAATCCAACATTTAAGATACTCACTTTCCGGGTGTCCCGGAAGGATCGGGTGATCTGGCGGATGTCCTCCCGCCGCGACGATCCGCACTCGCTTACCCTCCTGAAACGCCGCCCGGCCGATCACTTCGAGATGTTTTTCCCGTGTCATCAAGTGCGAACACGAGCAGGTGACCAGCAGTCCTCCCGGAGCTACGACGCGAAGCGCCGCGCGGTTGATGGCGGTATAAGCGCCGATTCCCGCTTGCACCGCCTGCCGGTTAGGAATTAGCGCAGGGGGATCCACAACCACCACATCCCATTTAGTATTGCTCTTCGCTGCGTCCTTCAGGAACTCCTCGACGTCCGCCTCAATGAAGATGGCGCGCTGATCGACTCCGTTATTGCCGGCGTCTTCCTTCCCCCATGCGATGGCTTTGGCTGACGAATCGACCATCACTGCCTCCTTTGCGCCCGCCATCAGCGCCGTTATGCCCCATCCGCCGGTGTATGAGTATAGGTCGAGCACTCGCGCAGGACGCAGCCCTTCGATACTGAAACAGGTCGCGAGCTGGCGTCGGTTGAACCTCTGATCGAGATAATACCCCGACTTCTGCCCTTCCTTGGGATGAGCCGTAAAGATCGCGTCTCCGTCCTTGAATGGCACATTATCCGGCGTGACGCCCATAATCTGCCGGTCTTCCTCAACCAGTCCTTCGAGTTTCCTGAACGGGCTCTTCCCCTTGAAGTAAATTCCCGCCGGTTTCAGACTGTCGGTGAGCGCTTCAACCACGTCTCCCAAACGTTTTTCCATCCCGGCCGTCAAAACCTGCATCACGAGCTGGTCGCCGAACTTATCGACGATCAATCCCGGCAGTCCGTCGCTCTCGGAGTATATCAATCGGACAGCATCTTCTTCCGGCAGCAGCCGACGGCGGTAAGCTATCGCCGCTTCGATCCTTCTCCTGACGAGCCCCGCATCGAACGGCTCCTCCCCGCTGGTGAGTAGTCTTACTGCAATCAGCGAGTGCGGGTTGACGTATCCACGCCCGAGCAACGCTCCTCTCGCTTCGCAGAGCGCTACTTCGTCGCCCGGTTTTAGTTCCTTCAGCGACTCGGATATCTCGCCCGCGAACGCCCAGCGATGGCCGTTTTTAATGCGGGATTCGAGACCGGATTTAAGGTGTAGAGTTGTCATAGAAGTGAATAGTGAAAAGTGAAAATTGAAAAGTGGCCTAGGGTTTAGTGTTGCGATTTGGGTTTGATTTTGAAGTCTTAATTGACGCAACTACCATCGCGAGGATTTCAGTCGCCTCCTTGATAGCCGCCTCACCTTTTTCAGCAGTTATCAGGTTCGATTCGATCAGGAGTTCCACCCAATAGATGGACTCATCTACTTCCTCGTGAACAATTTCAAGTTTGGCAACGAAATCCGGTTTGGATTTAGCTGCACAGGCCGCCCGATAATTCGCTCCTACCGAACATCCACATCGGATTAACTGTTTTGCAATAATGCCCGCCGTTCGGCCATGCGCTAACCCCTCGCAAAGCCGAATTGTCGCCAGCGCAAATTTCTTCGTTCTCGTCTTCAGTTGTTCCGGACTTCCCATTATTCCACCTTTCCCCTAAGTTCTTCACTTTTCAATCTTCACTTTTCAATTTTCACTTAAATATTCCTCGGCGCTCCTCACCACTGCCACTCCTGCCGCCAAGCTTGCATGCACCACCTTCTGGACTATCTCCCGATCCACTCCCACCAGATTCTTCGGACAACTGGTGGCATCGCTAATGAACGTGACGAAGTAATCCCGGTCGTGCCCGTCTCGAGCCGTTGTTTCGCAGCAGAAGTTCGTCATGAAGCCAGTGATCACAAGCGTATCGATCCTCAGCCCCTGTAGCGTCTCCTGCAAGTTCGTCCCGACGAATGACGAATATCGACGCTTGACGATCTGATATCCCGATAGCGTCACGTTCAGTTCGTCGGCGAACTCAACCGCCTCTGTCCCCGCGATAAACGCGCTCGGCTTTCGCACACCCGAGTAGTCCCACATCCGCCCAGCGTCCGATCCGTCCGGCTCATAGGAATGCGCAATATAAATGACCGGCTGCTGAAGTTCGATAAAGTGTTCAATCAGTCGGTTGATTCGTTCGATAGTCTCAACGCAGTTGTCTATGTACGTCCGATACTTCGGCACACAATAGACTTTCTGTACGTCGATGACGAGGAGGGCGGACTTGTGCATACTTTATCCATCGCGTTGTTTCTTAGTACCAAAGGCATTAACCTGTCTCTTTCCCAGTGGGGTAGGTCGTCCCGACCTGCTGGTACGACAGACTTCAGTCTGTCACCTTAGACCTCTTCCCGCCCCTTCACCCCCGCCGCGCCTAAAAACACAATCCCCACCACAACATCAATCACCCCCCACGTGCTCTTATCCAAGTATATCGGTATCAGCGGATTAAACAGAACGGCAATAGAGACAAACACCCACGGAATCACCTTAATCCGATGTTCCCAGAACGAATAGGCGCAGTAAATCGCCGTTCCCGTCGTCACAAACCGCAGTATCTGGTAATACCCATACGGATGCCTCGCGAGCGCCCAGAACAGAAGGGTTGCGGCAATGATGCAAGAAATGAGGTGGGGGTGAAGTCTCACTTGAGACACGACTCAAAAAACGGTTTCACCTTTTCCCAAATACCAAGAGCACCTGTAACAGCACCAATGGAGCTGGTTATGTTAACGAGAACCGTCGAGATCATGCTGCGTTTGCGCGATTGGTTGTCTTGCTTCAATTGCTCCGCTAGAAAAGCAAGCGATTCGATTAGTGAGTCCCTGATTTCATTAGTGACATCTTTATCACTTAATATCAATTCAGTAAGAGATCTGAGATCATCACCAATCTGGGGGTTGTTGGACTGCTTGGTCAGAGTTATAGCTGAATTAATTTCGCCAATACTCCCAGAATTCACGATCCCGATTTGATCAGCATTTACAGTTATGTGGCTCTCGTTACGTGGATTGATCTGTGTTATCGAAGGCACTCTCCGATATCTGGGTGAACCAGGAAAGCCGGAAACAAAATCAATTTCCTCAGCCAGATAGTTCATCTCATCAACCAACATATTGTGCTTAGTGACTTGTATTTGTTGATATTTGGATTGGCAGTCGAGACATAATGCGGCTCTGCCTTTCCCGACTTCCACAACCCACATTAATTCTGCTTCATGTCCGCATGCTGAACATTTCATAACGATATTCCCTTTATAATTATTCTCATTTCAACCTCCAGAGACGGATGGTTTTGTCCCAACTCCCACTCGCTAATAGCGATCCATCAGGACTGAAGGCGACGGAATTGACATAATCTGTGTGTTCCTCTAACGTCTGCGTCAGTTGTCCATCTAATACCCGCCAAAGCTTGATCGTATGGTCAGCACTACCGCTTGCCAGAGTCGTCCCGTCTGGGCTGAAGGCAACAGAATTGACAAAGCCCGTATGTCCTTCCAACCGCTTGATTAAGCCTCCGCCTGCCACCCGCCAAATCTTTACTATGTTGTCTGAACTTCCGCTTGCCAATAACGTTCCATCAGGACTAAAGGCGACTGAATTGATAAGGTCAGATCCTTCTATGGTTAGTATCAATTCCCAATCCAACGTCCGCCATAGCTTTATCGTCCTATCAAAACTCCCGCTTGCCAGTGTCTTTCCGTCTGAACTGAAATCGACAGAAACGACACCATTTGCATTCCCTTTTAGCGTGCGCAAACGCTTCCCGTCTGATGCTCTCCAAAGCTTGATAGTTTTATCTGCACTTGCACTTGCCAATATCGTTCCATCTGCGCTGAAAGCAACCGAGCTTACACAGTCTGCGAACCATCCCTTTAGTGTCCGTAGCAGTTTCCCATCCGATGCACGCCATAGCTTGATCGTCTTATCAATACTACCGCTTGCCAACGTAGTTCCATCAGGGCTGAAGTCCACAGAATAAACATCTTTTGAATGTCCCTCGAGCGTCCGCAACAACTCACAATCCGACACCCGCCAAATCTTGATCGTCTTGTCTGCTCCCCCGGTCGCGAGGGTCGTTCCGTTTGGGCTAAAGGCCACAGAGTTGACTGAGTGACCTTTTAGCACTCGACAACCAAGAACAAAAACACTCGCTACATCCCTCTTTGTTATCGAGTCCGAGTTGCACAGAAGTGATTGATCAAGTTCGTACAAAGATGAGTTAAGAAAACTATTATTTGAGCTATTCTGCAAAAGCCCCTTCAGTAGATTTGTTTTCTTTCGCATCGACATTATTATCGGGCGAACCGCGTCTGTGAGCATAGCAAAGCCGGGACTTAAAAACAATACTAAGATAAGTGTCCCCAAGCCAACCTTTCTCCAAAGCCAATCGAATAAGCTATCGCTCCCTGATCCCTTTATACGATTTATGGTGGGGTCATCTGGCAGGTATTCGACTTCTATCAAGATCGGGTTATCTTCGGATGCAGATTCAAACTCTGGGCCTAAACGACCAGAAGTGGAGGGAGTTTTGGATGTAATCTCTCGACCATCCGAAAGTCTAAACCTATAAGTTGCTCCGCAAGTCCAAACTGCTCCTCCTCGTTCATCATCGCCAACATCTTCCCAAGCATCGATTACGAATCCGGAAGTAGTGCGTCCTTTCCTCATCAAGGATAGGTCATTCAGAGGATTGCCTCCGATCAAATACAGCCAAAAGGCAAATCCAGCATATAGGGCCACGAGTGCCCAGAAGATGCTCTTAAAGTTTTGACGTGTGATCTCCATAAAATTATCTTTCGAGGTTTGTCTGGATTCCCACTTCCGCGGTAATTTAAGGTAGCGCGACTGCCTCTGCAATCTGCGCCCGGAGGTCGTCCAACTCGATGTACTTCCGCCCGACCTCTTGGAAGTAGCGACGCTGGAAGGTCGAGAGCGAGGACTTCAGCTCCTCAAATTGAAGCTCGGCTTCGGCGAGTTGCTCCGAGAGCGTGGTAAGTTCAGTACGCTTAGCCTGAAGCTCCTGCTCTTTGGGCGACAGGCGTTTGGTGAGGGAGTTGATCAAATGAGATTCTCATTAAAGTGCAAAAGTCAGATTGGCAGTGGGGTGGATTTCCAATCCGCCTTCCCCCTCTTGCTTTCTGCTTAATAATGTCGTATATTTACAACATTGCTTTTCATTTTTTCAATCTTCACCATGCTGACGCATCTGACGAATCCTGACGAATTAAAAATCCGCAATCCCTTGTCTGACAGGCGCACTGACGAATCTGACGAATTGACGTATTTTCCCAACGTCCTTTTCAGACTTTCGACTTTCTGACTTCCATGTGACGATGTGACGATGATTTTACCCACACGGATCGGTACTTTTCAATCTTCACCTTTCACTTTTCACTTGCCCAACATCGCCTTCACAAACTCCCTGAACAGCGGGTGCGGTTTGGTGAAGCGGCTTTTCAGTTCGGGGTGGAACTGGCAGCCGACGAACCACGGGTGGCCCGGCAGTTCGATCATCTCGACCAGATGGTGATCCGGCGACAGCCCGCCGAACTTGAGACCCGCGTCTTCGATCGCCTCGCGGAAGTCGTTGTTCACTTCGTAGCGGTGGCGGTGGCGTTCGCTGATAAGCTCATGGCCATAGATCTGGTGCGCCTGAGTTCCCGGCAGGCAGTGGCAAGGCTGAGCCCCCAGCCGCATCGTCGCGCCCTTTTTGCGGAGCTTCCGCTGTTCCGGCATCAGGTCGATCACCGCGTGTTTGGTCTTGTCGTTAAATTCGCTCGAGTTTGCCCCTTTCCACCCAACCACGTTCCGCGCATACTCGATCACCGCGCATTGCATCCCGAGGCAGATCCCGAAGAACGGTTTGCGGTTCTCACGGAAGAAGCGGATCGCCTCGATTTTCCCTTCGATCCCCCGATCCCCGAATCCTCCCGGTATCAACAGTCCCGCTGTCCCTTCGAACATTTCAGCCGCGTTCTCATGCGTGACTTTCTCCGAGTCAACCCACCGGAGCTTCACCTTCGCGTTGTTATAGACGCCCGCGTGGATGAAAGACTCGATGATGCTTTTGTAAGCATCGTGCAGGCCGGTGTACTTTCCGCAGACCGCGACTTCGACCATCTCTTTCGGGTGGTGCAGCCGTTCCAGCGTCGCTTTCCACTCGGTCAAGTCGGGCGAGGGACATTTAATCCCGAGCTGCCTGACGATCAGATCGCTGAAGCCTTGCGCCTCGAGATGCAACGGAATGTCGTAGATGCTTTCGGCGTCGATCGCCTCAATGACGGCATTCGGCGCTACTGAGCAGAAGAGCGCGATCTTCTTGCGCATCTCCATCGGCAACGTTTCGTGCGTCCTGCAGAGCAGGATGTCCGGTTGAATCCCGATCTCCCGTAACTCCTTCACCGAGTGTTGAGTCGGTTTGGTCTTCAGTTCTCCGGAAGTCGCAATGAACGGCACCAGCGTCAGATGGACATAGACGCAGTTCTTAACTCCAACCTCCAAACCAAGCTGCCGGATTGCTTCGAGGAACGGCAGTCCTTCGATATCGCCAACTGTCCCGCCGATCTCGAGCAACACGACGTCCCACCCTTTGCCCGAATCCGCAACCGCATGGATACGCCGCTTAATCTCGTCGGTGATGTGAGGTATCACCTGCACCGTCCCGCCGAGGTAATCTCCGGCACGTTCGCGGTTGATTACGGTCTCGTAGATCTGCCCGGTGGTGGCGTTGTTCAACTTCCCCATCGAGACGTCGAGAAACCGTTCATAGTGGCCGAGGTCGAGATCGGTCTCGGTGCCGTCGTCGGTCACATAGACTTCGCCGTGTTGATAGGGATTCATCGTGCCGGGATCGACGTTGATATAGGGATCGAGTTTCATGATGGTGACGCGCAACCCGCGCGCCTTGAGAATCGCGCCGAGCGACGCTGCGGCGATCCCCTTACCGAGTGACGATACCACGCCGCCGGTGAAGAAGACAAATTTGGGTTTGGATTTTCCGTTGCGGGACAAGGGAGTTCCTTAGAAGTCTTGAGGTTGGATAGAAGGGTAAAGGGAAATTGAAAAGGAAATGGGATCAAGCATCGGAGTCGGGCTCCAATCGAAGCAACCTACTCCCCATCATCCGGCTGCTGGTCGTGGTCAAGATCTGTGATCCTTACGCCTTGACGTAGTCTTTCGTTCGGTACTTACTTACTGAAGTGAGTCGGCCAGAAATGTCGTGAATGCGATCCACCGCGTCGAGAATTCTCTTCGCGTGAGCAGACAAGTCTTTATTATCGCTATAGACCTGTTGGAGAAGATCAGCCACCGTAGTGATTACTTGCAAAGGCTGGTTGATCTCATGGCTGAAAGCGCCTGCCATCTCGAGCATTCCATGTAATCTCTCTTTCTCGTGCCGCACATCATCTGCTTCAAGCTGAAGCGTTACATCCTGTAATGTGCCAAAAAACTGCAACTTCTGGGAGCCATTTGGGCGATCCCACTGACCGATAAAATGATAAGCAGCGCCGCGGCTCGACTTATCATGCAAACCTCGAACTACAATATCAAGAGCTGTATGTTGCTTGATCGACACTTCAAACGTATGACGGAACTGGTCGCGATCGAAAGGATGAAAAATTTTAAGGAATTGGTCAAAGCTCGCACTCTGAACTTCTTGACTTAGATTGAGTAATCTGCAAAACTCGACTGATCCGGTAAAAGTCCCGGTCGAAGGTTCGTATTGCCAACTGCCAAGATTAGCAATTCGCTGAGCTTCAGCGAGTTCATACTCCTTAACTCGATGCAACTCCGCTTCGGTTATCGCACGCTTTGTTTCGGCTTCTGCCCTGATGCGATACTCCATCTCCTCCATTGCGCCTTGTTTAAGCTCATCACTCAACTTGGTTGCATTGTGAGCGTGCTCAAGCGCTGATTTGTAATCACCCATTGCTTCATAGGCGTCGATTAGATAGCCATGAATTCTCGCTTCATTTTTCTTTGATCCGACATCTTTAGCAATTTCGAGCGCATCAATATACATCTTGACGGCTGTGTCAAATTCATCCTGTTTGTAAGCCAGTAAGCCCAGATTGGTCAGCGAGCCGCAAATGCCCCCGAGATCTTTCCGCTCGCGTCGAATAGTAAGAGCCTCATTATGATAGCGATCAGCTTCCTTGAAATTGCCAAGTCTGACATGGACAACTCCAAGAGAATTGAGCACGTCGGGACGAATGGCGTCTGTATCGGCTTTTTCGGTAAGCGCAAGCGATTGATCCAAGTAGTCGAGCGCCTTCGAATACTCTTCTTTCATTATCCAGACAGAACCAATGACAGAGAGAATCCAAGCAAGACGATCCTGAGTCGGAGTATTACGTTCGTGCTCTAAACTCTTAGTAAGGTAATCAAGCGCTTTGTCATATTCGCCGCCCTCACGGAAATGGATTCCAAGGTTTAGAGAGGCAATTGCTTGCAGACCAGCGAGGCCTTCTTCTTCCGCAATTGCCAGACTGTCAAGTCCTGCTTTCAGAGAAGCTTCCAAATCTCCGCGAGCATCTTGGATGCCTCCCAGCATACTCAAAGCTCGAAACGCAATATTACGATTGCCAGAGGCAAGCGCTGCAACTTTTGCTTCTTCAGCCCACTTCAATGCAGAATCATACTTACAACGATAGTAATCGACAGCGCCCAATAGGAAGAGAGCTGCTGCGACGCCAGTCGAATAATTGTTTTCCCTGCTCATCTCCAATACGGTACGAGCCAGCGATTCGGACTGTTCGTTGTCCTTGCCGAGCGCTTGATCAGCCTGATTACAAAGCGCGCGAACACGAGCGATAATATCCTCGCTCGGTTGAAGCGCAGGCTCTTTAATGCCTTCCGTTGGCTGAACGGACTCGATCAAATCATTCTCTTTAGATATGAATTAAGATTAGGAATCGCTGCTCGAACAACGGCCAGATCTTCCGATGTATTCACTTCCATCCCCGCTCGCTCTACTAACCCGACTGCAAACCTGACGCCTGCTTCCATTAGTCTAAGTTGTTCCAAACGTTCGGAGATCTCGAGGCGTGATTGGGGCAGTTTCGTGAATGTCTTCAAGACTTCAGGTCGAAAAGCATACAGTCCCATATGTCGGAAAAGTTTCGTAGTTACCGGGTTAAAGTCTGCGTTGATCCCGGATGGGATTGGCGACCGGGAAAAGTAGAGCGCCCGGTTATTTGCATCGAGTACAACCTTCACGACCGATGGTTCAATATACTCATTATATGTAGTAATAGGCGCGACTACCGTGCCTACTCCAGCCTCTTTATCTGCAACTAAGACTTCTACCGCGAGATCAATAGCAGCAGGATCAATTTGCGGTTCATCACCCTGAATGTTCAAAACAACATTAATATCAGCATCGTGAATCCGCGACTTACGGAGCAGAGCGCGTGAGTCATCGATTTGCAGACCGCAGCCTTCACCCTTCAACTGAATCTTCTGATATGCTACATAAACCCGGTCAGAACCACTGGGAACATCATCGAATGCTTCGACAACCTCAGCGCCGAATCCTCGCGCAGCTTCAGCAATAGTTTTATCTCCAGCCGCAATCACCAAACGGTCAAGCCGAGTCGCCTTGGCGGCTCGATTCCAAGTATGCCATAAAAGCGGTTTCCCGCCGATATCTGCGAGCATCTTGCCAGGAAGTCGGGTAGAACCTATGCGGGCCGGAATGATTCCAATGACCATGGTTTAAGTAATCTCAGTATTTGGAAACCGTGAGTAGTAGCGGGAGCTGTCGCCCTATCGAGGAATGACAAACCTCATTCCTCAGCGCCTTTTATCACCTTCGGCACAAGAAAATAATCGCCCTTCCGAACCGGCGCGTTCTTCAAGGCAACATCAGCCGATAGAGACTCGCCGGGCTGGTCTTCGCGAAGCACATTGTGCAAATCGAGCACGTGGTGGAGCGGTTCAATGATGGAAGTATCCAGTTCGTTCAACTGCTCGATATGCCCGAGAATACGGTTCATCTCGCCTGCCAGCTTGACTTTCTCTTCATAAGAAGGGCTTAGCCTCGCAAGTTCCGCGATCCGTTCAACTTCTGCAAGGGAGACTTTATCCAATTCCGCGTTAACTGACATTGTCATTTCACAGGTTCAAGAATAACAACCTCACAGGGCGAAAGCGCCTTGAATTTCTCGGCGTCAGCCCTCGTTCCAACTACGTCCGGATCGCCCCAGTGGATCGGTATCGCAAGCTTCGGTTTGAGCATGTTGACTGCATCGACGGCTTCTGCCGGATTCATCACATAAGTACCCGAGACCGGAAGCAGAGCGATATCGCACTCAAAATCGCGCATATGCGGAAACGCATCGGTATCGCCTGCGTGATAGATCTTCACGCCGTCGATATCGACAATATAACCGCAATAGCCCTTCTCGCGGGGATGGAACTTCTTGTCGATATTATATGCGGCCGTGACATAGATATCCACACCATCAAGGCGATGTTTCATATACGGAAGAGTAAACCGGTCGGCGTCCGGAAACTTGTCGCGGCAGCATTCAGCAACCATCGCCTTGCCGCCCTTTTTCAAGGCTTTTCGAATATCAGGGATTGAGAGATGGTCGTAATGATCGTGCGACACAAGCACGATGTCGCCATCTCCTCCCATCCCGGCTGGCAGTTTCCATGGATCAAAATAGATCACTTTCGACGCATTGATTTTGATCGCGTCGTGACCGATCCATTGAATCTTGCTGAGCATATCGCGGATTTTATCGTCCATGATCTCCTCGAAGTTACAGGAGAAAACTATCGAGTGCGCAATTATCCGAATACGACGAAGGGAATCTCATCGTAGGAAAGACTCAGGTTATCGAGAAGAGAATCGTTTTGGGAGCATTGGGATCTTGCTGGTAGAGATAATAGATCTCACGAGGATCCCGGCTGCGGCGAGCAGCGACGCGCTCTTTCAGTCTCTGGATACCCTTTCCCAACGAAGCCAAACCACCCATATGCACGATTGTATCGCATGAAGTTGCGATGTCGTAGTGTTGAATCTGAGCGTCGTAGGTGTCTTTTTTCTCCACTTCGATCATGATCCGTCCCTTTAATTTCCCGACCTGGATCAAGATCATCGGGTTTTTTGTCTTATAACCGTTCTGTCGAACCTCACGATTCAACTGCTCGAGTTTGGCGTCCAATCCGAGCGCCTTCCCGAGGATGAAGGTCACATTGACGAAGTAGAAGGCTTTGTTGGTCCAGTCGTGTTCTTTCCTGTCCCAAGTCTCTTCGGCGATTTCTCTCGATGACGTAATATTCGGAACCATCCTCAACCCTTTCCTATTAGGTCGCCGATTAACGGCGTTCGAACAGATATAATACTCCGGTGCGTATCCGGAAGACGTAACAATAAAAACAGAAGAGGCCGCCCTTCCATCCGATTACTCGGCTTGACTGGGCGACCCCGGCGCCAATCCCAACCTGCTTTTGCGGCGGTTGCGACACCGGCGCGCCCAAGTCAATATACTACATCAACGGTCAATGTCAACATCTGAATCAATTTTGCATTAAGAGAACTGAGTCTGTCTGAGAATAGAAAACCGGCTTCTACCCCTACTGTCAACCCGCCGCGGTTGACAGTTCAAGACGTTGATTATGTGAGTTTTCCGTCAACCACGGTGGGTTGACAATAGGGGCGCCTTGCGATGATTGCCCATTCTCAGACAGGTTCAACTGCACTGTGCCAAGAAATCACCAGATCAACAGGACGCCTATTTCCTGACGTTCTTGATGAATTCCTCTACTTCAGGAATTCCGCCTTGTAGAATCAGATAGCCGTTTGAAGGTTCGCGTTCGGTGATCTCACCATTGACCGGAGTGAACATAATCTCTTTTACTTTTTCGAGATCTTTGGTCTGCCCTAAAGCCCAACCGAGTTTAACGTAACCGACTTCCGGCAGCATGTTCGCCATTGGAATGACGCCGAGATCCATCATATCCCGTCCAGTGTCATACACATACATCTGAACGTAGCCCCAAAGCGTTTGGACTGTCATATAGACCGCGACGCCCGCGTCGCGTGCGCGCTTTAAAGCCGGATAGAGCGGTTTATTCACATGCCCCAAACCCGTGCCGGCAATGATGATTCCTTTGTATCCATTATCAATCATCGAGTCGATAACATCGGGACGCATATTAGGATAATAATAGACGATCCCAACCATATCCTCAAACGCCGTATTGATTATGACAGACTTGTCGTTTCGGCGATGTTTATAATCTTGCCTGAGCGGTGTGATCTTATCCCGGCTGACCATTGCAAGAGGGATGTCGCCAATTGTCCGGAAGGTAGAGCGATAGCTTGAGTGCATCTTGCGGACGCGAGTGCCGCGATGCAGAAGAGCGTAAGTATCAGACGTCGGGCCGAACATGCAGACCATCACTTCAGCAATATCGCATTCAGCCGCAGCCTTGACCGAGTGCATTAAATTCAATGCGGCGTCAGAGGATGGCCGGTCAGAAGATCGCTGTGAGCCGACCATTATGATCGGAACCGGCGAGTTCTGCACCATAAACGAGAGAATCGCCGCGGTGTGGTGCATCGTGTCGGTTCCATGACCGATGACGATGCCTTGCACTCCCTTTTCAATCTCCCTTCCGATAGCTTCAGCGGTCCCTCGCCACTGGTCTGGCCCCATGTTCTCGCTGAAGACGCCGTAGAGTTTCTCGGTTTCAAGATTACAGATATCGGCGAGTTCGGGAACCGATCCGTAGAGTTCACCCGGTGAGAAGGCCGGGATCACGGCTCCTGTTCGGTAGTCGAGACGACTCGCAATGGTCCCGCCGGTGCCGAATAGTTTGACACGCGGCTTCTTCGGATCAACCGGAAACTCTTTCTCGGGGATCTTGTAATGAGCCTCTTTGCGGCCAGTGATCAGGATTCCCTCGATAGTCTTCGAGGCAATTCCAACGTTGTAACCGCTCCGAAGCTTGAGCACGACGTGAAACGGATCGGCGGTTTCGCTGCGCGGAAGAATGATACCAGTGAAAGCGCCGTGAGTCGTTTTTACCTCGACGTCGCTCCAGATCATCGCGCCGAAGCTCTTCAACGTCGCGAGCGCTTCGCCTCGATAGCCCTTGTAGTTGTCAGAATCAGTCATTGTAGTGGTGCATCGCCGCCAACCCTCCGCGGATGGCGGTGGACATTTCGCAAGCGCTCCGTTACTGCCTGCCGCGGAGTGGAGGCAGCGGAGGCGATTCTAATTCAGGCTTTAAAGCCGTGCTTCGATCAATTTCGAGAGTTTCGCGCCGGAATAACGGCCTCTTAAAGTTGCCATGGCCAATCGCATCGCGATCCGGCTGCGTGGTCCCTGCGCGTCAGACAGCTTCATCGCTTCCGCGGAAGCAACACTGGCGACTTCAGCAACCTCTTCAGAAGAAACTGGAAGCGGAAGAAGACTGTCGTCGAATTTACCAAGTTCCGACGTCCTGCCCATCACCGGTAGAATTCCCTCTTGCGCCAAGATTCCCTTATGGAAAGCCTCGAAGATCGCTTCTATATCTCCAACGCTTATCGCCGCAGCAAATCCCTTGTGCTTAAGACGCTTGGGATACTGGATGAGAGCGACCGCAGCCAGTTTGGGATTCATCTTCCATTGCTTGACCGCTTTCTTGTACAGCGGAGCATAGAGTGAAATCGCCAACGGACGAATACAGTCTATCGGAACTCCAAGGTTCAAATACCAAGTTTCGCGCTCCCAGTATGGTTCAGGCAGGCGAGCCTGAATAGTCGCCAAGCGTTCAGCAGTGACTCGCTTCGGCGGCAGGTCGGTATCGGGATACATCCGGTTTGGACCGGGAAGTATCCTCTCAAAACCGTTTGTGCCGTCATCCAATGCCTGCCGAGTCTCGGAAGGGATGCCTTCAGTTGCCTCCTTAGCGCGAATGACTATCTCACGTGAACCAGTCGCAGCATCGCGCTCATCGCCCCAAACGACCACCATTGTGTCATTATCAGTGCATCCGACAGCCTTCTTCAAGGCAAGCCATTCCGATGTTGCCAGTGTCTCAGTGTGACTGTCAGAGTGGATGATATTCGGCAAGCGGGTAAGACAGGCAATCACGCGCACGCGGTCAGCGATCTCTTTGCTGAAGTATGTATCGGTCTGCGTCTGCCAGTGCAATAAACCTTTGAATCCGTGCAGAGTCACGCAACTCACCTTCAATCCGTCAGCGACGGCCATCCGGATCGGTTCATAGCGCGTCTTGCGCAATAATTTGGTAACATCGTCGATGCGACTCGAGAAAGTTTCCGGAGTGACGCCTCGACCGGCAAGTTCAGCGCGAAGACGAAGCAGATTGTACTGCCTCATCGCCTCGTTGTATGTGAGGAGCGGAATCATCGGCAACCTCGGCACACCTTTGATCTCGATTCGCGTACCGCCGGTTACGCTGACATTGACGTCCTGACGAGCGGCGCCGATACCGGTGCGCACCTTGCCAGTGGATCGCGTGAGTCGCCGTAATATTTCGCCTACTTCCATGACCTCGAGCGGCGTGACCATCTCCGGGCCGGTCACTGTTTCGATCAACGGCATTCCGAGACGGTCGGTCACGTAAGTCCTGACGTGGCCGATGTCAGACACCTCACGACAGGCGTCTTCCTCAAGACCGAGCTGAATGATATTGATCTTGCGATTCTTATAAGGAATCCAGCCATCGACGCCAGCGATAGTTGTGCGCTGGAATCCAGTCGGGATGGAGCCATCGAGATACTGCTTGCGCGCGATATGTATCTCATCCACCATCGCGCATTTATAAAGCAGCGCAATTTCAAGCGCGATCTCCAACGCTTCCTCGTTCAGCTCGAACGGAGGAGTGTCGTCCATCTCGTAAGTGCAGACGGTTTCGCGGTTGATATGGTAGATGATGTTCTTGTGGGTCTTGAACTCCATCAATGCAGTGCCGTCATATTCACCCAACTCTGAGAGAGTCGGACGCATATGACGGAGAATCTCGGCGTGGAAGACGTCAGAGTACTTCCCCGCCGGGCAACGACAGAAGAGCTTCTTTACAGTAAGAAGCTGCTGATGGATCTCAAGCCCGGATTTGAAACCGATTCGCGCGTAATCGGCGTCGGTCATCTCGTTGAATGGCTTGAAGCGAAAGTCGAGTTGGAGGCTCATCGAAGACGACTGATATTGAGGTTATATGATGCGTTAGTAAATCTAATGGCTTAGCGTTTCAGACGGCAAAACAGTCTGAGTTATCTCAGACTCGCCGTTAACAATATGCTCAGCCAGCCTTAAATATAACAGCTTGTGACGGGAAGGACTAACCAATATGGGAGGGTTCGGAATGCAGAGCGCAAAATTGAGGTCGAGTTTTAGAAAAGGTCACATTTGACTTTCGCTTGTTCGAGTATTTTACGGTGCGCCGAAGGAAACGCCATGGTTGAAAGTGTACTCAAAGCAGCCCATTTAAAGCCATCTGAAGACTGTTGTAAATTCTTCACATAAACCAACACGGGATTCAACCTTACGGCGTTCGTGGTAAAGTAGTGCATGACAGGCTTAAGCCGTTCAATCCTCAGGACGTTCATCTCACCGATATAATCCGTCACTCGCTTCTCGATATCGGCTAAATCAATAGTGGAGAGTGTCGGCAACAGATTCAAACCGGCGAAGAGCCCCTCCTTCCCTGCCGGTTTAATCAGAATCGAGCCAGCTTGGAGAGCCACAACGACTATCTCATCCCTACGATTTATAGTTTTGCGCTTATCTCGCCTTTCGACTTCAGAAGCTAACTCACCCCGTGTCTTGCAGAAGTTTATAAACGGACAGTTATTGCAGTTGGGATTTCGACCCGTACAGATCAACTGCCCCAGCTCCATCAACGCTTCCCCGGCAGCCGTCGGCGAGGAGGCGATTGCAACTTCCGTAAGAAAACCTGTCACTTCCCGATCGGTCCTGGTTTCGCCGAAAAATCTTGACATCACCCGCCGAACATTTACATCAAGAGCAGGAACGGGCTGATCAAAGGCCATAGAGAGAATTGCCGCGGTCGTGTAACTGCCAATCCCGGATAAGGCTTCCAGACTCTCTCGATCATTGGGGAAGGCGCCGCCATATTTCTGGGTGATGATCTGCGCTGTTTTATGCAAATTGCGAGCGCGGCTGTAGTATCCGAGTCCCTCCCAAGCTGCCAATACTTCCGACTCAGCGGCTTCAGACAACGCCTCTACAGTCGGAAATAGCTTCATCCACTGGTCAAACCGTTTTGCAACCGCCGGAACAACCGTCTGCTGGAGCATCACTTCGGCGATCCAGACACGATATGGAGTTCGTTCCCTCCGCCAGGGAAGATCGCGGGCATTCTCACTGAACCATAATCGGATAAGATCTCCGAATTGAAACGGCAAATTCCCGCGCAGAGTCTCAGTCGTCATTCTGGTGGATTGCCGCGAGAAATACTAATCAGACGTTCCTGCTCGTCTCCTCCCTGCCATTCGATAGCAATCCACCAAGCGTCGCGAGGTAATAGCTGTGGAAACTGATCCGCCCATTCGATCAGTACAATCGCGCCATTTGAAAGGAGTTCGTCAAGCCCATAATCTGCGGCGTCATCAACCGACTTGGCAAGATAGAAATCGGCGTGATAGAGAGCAGGATCTCCTCCGTAGGAATGCAGGCGGACGAAAGAAGGGCTTGAGACTTCACTGGTCGTTCTGAGTGCAGCAACAATCCCTCGAACAAACTCTGTCTTCCCTGCACCGAGTTCTCCGACCAGCCCTACAGAGTCGCCCGGCTTCAGTAACACAGCAAAACTGCCAGCTAACGCCATTGTTTCGGTTGGGGAGTGAGACTTGTAACTTCCTGGAATGGTCATTTAAGGCGGATCTCGCAGCAGAATTCCGAAATTCCGAAAACTGCAAGCGGTAAGATTCGAAATATGAATCTTACCGCTCGTTTGTAATAATACCCTGCTCGCTACTCACACTTTGAGTAGCCGCAGCTTTTGCAGACCAAACACCCTTCCGCATAAACTACAGGGTCACCGCAATCGGGGCAGGACGCTTTGATCTGGACGCCGTAGGCATACTCCAAAGCTGGACGATCCAGCGACACGGGCAACGATCCCATATCCAGCATATCCGGGCGAGATCCCGGATCCGGATCGTGTTCCGCGGGCGCGTCGATCACTTCGGCTTCCAACAACGGAAGTTCGGCTTGAGGTGAGTCTTTTTTATCAAGATACCGCTCTATCGCCCGACCAATCGCGTCGGGAATCGACTTGATCAACTCGCCTTCATGCCAAACCGGATTTGGCCCCATGATGCCTTTGAGTTGCTTGACGATCTGACGCGGATCGACGCTGGAGCGCAACGACAGCGAAATCAATCGTCCAATCGCTTCCGATTGCGCAGCGGCCGAGCCGCCTTGCTTGCCAATGCTGCAGAACACTTCACAGAGACCAATCTCATCTTCGTTGATAGTCAAGTAGAGCGTGCCATCGCCTGTTTGGATCTGCTCTGTAAAACCATGTGTAATCTGAGGACGCCGACGCGGTTTCGTGTGGATTTTCGAGCGCAAGATTTCAGAGTCACTCGGGATTGCGCTGCTTAGCTGTTTAATCGCAGTATCGGTTTCAGCTTTCTTCTCGAGGCTCTGTACTTCCACTGCAGGTTTGGAGAGGCTTGTCCCGACGTTCATCACCTGCACATCCCGGCTGCCGTCGCGGTATATGGTGATTCCCTTGCATTTCAACTTCCAGGCGAGCAGATAGGCGTTTTTCACATCGTGAATGGTTGCGCTGTTGGGAAAGTTGATGGTCTTCGAGACGGCATTATCAGTCCACTCCTGAAACGCCGCCTGCATCTGGATATGCGCTTCCGGGGAGATTTCATGAGCGGTCGCAAAGATACGGCGATCTTCTTCGGGAATCTCAGCCAGATCCCCCACATGCGCGCCTTCTGCAATCTTCTCCATCAGTTCAGGTGAGTACCATCCTCCGGCTTTCGCCGCTTGTTCGAAGCGTGGATTCACATAGACCAATCGGTCATCGTCCATCACTCGCTTCACATAACAGAGCGCAAAATTCGGTTCGATTCCACCGGAAGTATCCGCGATCATCGAAATGGTGCCGGTTGGGGCAATTGTCGTTACGGTCGAATTGCGAGTCGGATGATCGAAGACAGAACCTTCACAGTTTGGGAACTGACCGCGTTCAACGGCCAACTCATCCGACATCTGACGCGCTTCAAGATGAATGAACTTCATCAGCTTACGCGCCAATTCGAGCGCTTCTGTAGAATCGTAAGGAATTCGGAGCGCGTAGAGCATATCCGCCCAACCCATGATTCCGAGTCCGATACGACGGTTTGCGTGCGTCATCTGGTGAATTTCTTCGAGTGGATAACGGTTCAAATCGATGATGTTATCGAGGAAACGGACGCCCAACCTAACTGCCCGCCGGATATGCTCCCAATCGACCTCAATTTCCGGAGTCAACATTCGGTCGAGGTTGATCGAACCAAGGTTGCAGGACTCATAAGGAAGAAGCGGCTGTTCGCCGCATGGATTAGTCGCCTCCACCAGCCCGATATGCGGCGTCTTTTCACGACGATTGACTTCATCGATAAACACCAATCCCGGATCGCCGTTGTGCCACGCGTTTTCAGCAATCAGATTAAAAATCTCCCGCGCGTCTTCCTGTCGCTGAACCTTTTTATTGTGAGGTGAGATCAAGTCATACTTCGTACCTTTGGCGACCGCGTCCATAAATTTGTCGGTGACAGTCACTGAGATATTGAAATTGGTCACAGAGACGTTATCGCGCTTGCAGTGGATGAATTCCCGAATGTCGGGGTGATCCACTCGTAGAATTCCCATATTCGCGCCTCGACGGGTTCCACCCTGTTTAATCGTCTCGGTCGCTGCGTTGAAAACCGACATGAACGAAACCGGTCCAGAAGCCGTCCCTGCTGTTGAAGCAACTACCGACGCCTTGGGGCGAAGACGCGAGAAACTGAAACCGGTTCCGCCGCCCGATTTATGGACGAGCGCGGCGTACTTGACTGCGTTAAAGATCCCCTCCATCGTATCCTCAACAGGAAGCACGAAGCAGGCGGCGAGTTGCCCCAGCGGACGTCCCGCATTCATCAGGGTCGGACTGTTCGGAACAAATTCGAGAGAAGCTACGAAGTTGTAGAAGCTCTTCGTCTCTTCCAGCGGATCCAGATCGGGACGGTAGCGCAGCTCATTCGACGCTATTGTTCTCGCAACCCGCCAGAACATCTGGCGCGGCGTCTCAATTAGAACACCCTCGCTATCTTTCTGAAGATACCGACGTTTCAGTACCGTGATCGCGTTCTCACTCAACTGCGGTTCCGGCAATCCCGACGGACATACTACCGGAACCTTCGCTGAAATTGAGGTCGGTTCAGTGTGACGGCCATTCTGGCCGGAGCCATTAGAACCGGGATTTGATTCCAATGGAAGAAGCTCCACGCTAGGAATTGACGCGGAAGACTCGTGCAGCTCGCGGGACATTAAGGTTGTCCTTGAATATCTTTATGGATGGACGCCCCTTATAGCGGGGACGGTATAAACTACCAAACGGGTTGGAATCAATGGACCGGAGGATCGGAACGGAGGGGCGAGGACATGTCATAGCTGAAGATCATTGTCTGGAAGGCGAAGATTCAGCAGTCATCAGTGCGACAGGCGTCCAGGTCAACATTGAAAGATTTGAAACGTTTCGACCTGCCGTTGTCTCATTTGAGACTACCGCTCTTCTCCTCGCGCCGTAAGGATATAATATATGCTGTCTCTCGGAGCCTGTCAAGCAAATTCGACACACTCTCCACAAAATATTGCGTGAACATTTGTTCACTATACTACGTATAGGCATTTTACGAGAGGCTTCAATATAGTGAGGCCGTCGTGAATAGTCCAGCAGAGTTAGGATATTAACGGTCTGAACTCAAATGAAGTTGAATTGAGGATGGGCTATCAACCGAGGCTTCTGAGGAAGGTCGAAGTGGGGCGGATTGAATCCCGCCCCACTATTCTGCGTATCCGCCTAAGAACCTACACTAACGTACTAACACTACTTTCACCGTTTGCTTGATCCCTCTTGAGTCCAAGCGAACCAGATAAACTCCCGCCGGTAATTCCCTTCCATCGAACGTGACCGCGTAGGGGCCTCCTCGCGAAGGCGGGGATTGCTGAGCCCTCTCATCCACCAGCCTCGCAACTTCCCTTCCCGTCAAGTCGTGCACGGTCAACCGAACAGCAGATTTCGCAGATTGAGCAGATTCCGAACCGAACGGAACCGTGAAGTGAATTGTGGTCGAGTTGTTAAACGGATTCGGTGAGACTGAAGTAATTCCGAAAGTGGTCGGACTTTCCCCCCCTTCTATTGAAGGGGGGGTAGGGGGGGTTGCGTTCGGATCGAGAACCGTCACCTCCCACCTGATCGTATCCCCTTCCACCCCGTCCATCACTATCGCACTGACTAAGTGGGGCGGATTTCCAATCCACCGATCATCCCGCGCAAACCTGAGCGTTACCGTAGAATCGCTCCCTACCGAGTCTCCGTCCACCTCCCACCGGTAGATGAGGCTGTCGGACTCCGGGTTGAATGGAATCACGCCGAACGCGCCCGATGAATCGGGCGGAACTGATAATCTTAACTCTCTTGGCCAGAAATCGAGGATCGCACTCCTGACTGCAATAGTCCAGATCACATTGTCACTCGACTCTCCCCGGTACGCCAGCCCCTCCATCTGATAATTCCCACTTCTGAGGAACTCGATGGTAGCACTGGCCTCCGTGCCGGTCTCTTCCCGCTCAAAGTTGTCCAGATTAGTCAGCGTCCATTGATACTGCAACGGATCACCCTCCACAGCGCGGACTGTGTCGAGAGAGAAGGTTTGGGAGGTTCCGCGTCGGAGGAATAGGGAGAGTGTGTCGGGGGAATAGGAAGCGATGAAGAGGTCGCGGACAACAACCGACCATCGAATAAAAGTAGAGTAAACTCCATCACTGACAACACATGTAATAGTATCAACGCCCAACTGTGAAAACACACGCGAGAACGTGCTATCGTTTGAGAGAAGTTCTTGACCCGATAGCCACGAATAAGAAATGGAATCCTCTTGAAAATCGATAGCAGAAACCACGAAGCGTATTGAATCTCCGAGTAAAACGGCAAGGTTGAACGTATCTGGAATTGTTGTTACTATCTGTGGTTCCTGTGGTAAAACTGTAATTTTAAACAGAATTCCTTTGGCTTCATTATTAATAGTTGCTTGGCCAACAGCGAATATCCCCTCATCCAAACCTTCCACTACTGATCTGAACCAGAGTTGGTTGGCTTCGTTTGCAATTTGACGATCAACTCTTCGCCAGATTTCATTTCCACCTACGCTTACGCTAAAACTTAAAGCATATTGTGACCACACTTGATTGCGAGTCAGTCCAATGCTGCCAACCACGGCGAAATTTCCGGATGATAATCTTGCAACCGATGCTATATTCTCTCGCCGCATGCGACCATCCACCAAGTCACCCTCCATGTCAATAGTTCTCTCCCAATCGGCATTGCCATTATTATCAATTCTTACTAAAAGGATATTGTCATTTATTGCTACCGAACCGGTCCAACCGGCAAGAAGCATCCCTCCATCGCGAGTAGTAACCATGCTGGTGAGAGTTTGATTTCCCTGTCCGCCATAAGTACGATTCCAAACCATTTCGCCATCTTCATCAACCTTCAATGCCCAATAGTCATTTAACCCTCCCGTATTTCCATCATCTATACCCAATCGACCGGCGATAAAGTAACCGTTATCAGTTTCACGCAATCCGTAGAAACTTTCCCAATGATTGGCATCTCCGTAGGAACGAATCCAAATCGGTCCTCCCGCTTGGTCAGTCTTAACAAGAAAACCATCGCGATCACCTGCGCCATTGCTCCTTGTTGAGACTAATCCAGCCATTAACAGGTTGCCACTTTTCAGTTCGATTATGGCTTGGCAGCAACCATACCGATGCTGGTCGCCGCCGCCCGGTTCGTAGCATCTTGTCCACTCGAATTGACCATCAGCCGCAAGTTTTGTAGCTGCAAACTGCCTGATATCGTTTTCGACATTATCTGTGAATCCTCCTATGGCAAGATCTCCATCGTCAAGTTCAATACAAGAGTAGGCAATCGCATCTGTTTGTTCGCCTCCGATGATTGCTGTCCATGTTGTGTCGCCATTCCGGTCAGTCTTAATAACCCATGTTTTATTGTGCTGGTTAATCACCGCGCGACCACACAGAAGTATTCCATTGTCAAGGAGTGGATAGACGTCATTCAGCTCGCAATCAGTCACACCACCGGGAGCGAACAACCGCAACCAATCCAGTCTCGTTTGCGCAAATGTGACGTTTGGTAGCGCTGTAATAGCAATGTAAAGGGAAATCAATAAAGGCCAGAATCCTGAAATGAGCATTTCTGTTTCTCCTTGAAACGGTGGATGCAGATGATTAATCTGCATCCACCGAATATTTCAGTTAGTTATCTATCTCAACCTCAACTTCGACGTAATTGCCAATTCCGCCATCTTGTGGACTGCCATTCGTAAAACGCCATTGCTGATCAACATCTACAGCGGCCCAAGTATGCCACCCATTTCTGTAGCACCCGAAATCACCCAGTATGTTTGTGGCTCCTTCTTGGTATTCTGTCACTACTGTCCCATTGATTACTTGGGTTTGAGTTGTAACTTATTTTACTGCCTTTAGATACTTGCTTTCTTTGAACTTTCCGATTTGAAATTTGCTTTTGCCTGTCGCGAGGACTATCTACTCCT